>Ga0180438_10002330_pt1 | contig 31274 bp, 22 predicted proteins | sample SS_ome_12_FD_132455 | JGI IMG/M metagenome (GOLD analysis project Ga0180438, IMG submission 132455) | Hypersaline lake sediment archaeal communities from the Salton Sea, California, USA - SS_3_D_2 metaG | ecosystem: Environmental > Aquatic > Non-marine Saline and Alkaline > Hypersaline >...
ATATGGAAGGTACCGGCTGGGTCGATCCCTTCATCGGCGACATCTTAGGTGTTGCAATCTACGACGGTGCCCTTACGCCAGAACAGATCGCGGCACACAACGATGCTTTGTTACTGGTCGAAGCCGAAGATGCCGGATGTGAGAACATACTGGCCAACGGCAACTTTGAAGACGGCGTCGTTGATCCATGGAGTACCTATGGCGACGCTTCTCTGGAAGTAGTCCAGGATGACCCGCTTGAGGGAGACTACTGTCTGCATGTGACAGTGAACTCTGCCGGCGCTAACTTCTGGGATGCCGGCCTTCAACACGCAGGACATGTTTTTGAAGAAGGCAAGTCGTACACTCTTTCGGCCTGGTTCAAATCCAAAGCCGGTGACTTTCAAATCAACATGAAACCAGAAAGGGCAGCAGATCCGTGGGAAGCATACGGCGAGCAGCAAATCACGCTCACTGAGGAGTGGGCAGAGTACACCGTCAATACAGGTGTGATACCTGCAGACGTGGATCCGGCAAGCATCACTTTCCATATTGCCTTTACTGCTGGTGAATTCTATGTTGACGATGTCGTTTTCTGCGAAGATGAGTAGTACGGCATGACTTAGTAAATTGATGTGATACTGATTAAATTCCCGCTAACGTGGGGATGAAATTAGTAGTGGTATTAATTCGGGGCCTGTACTGATTTATTCGGTACAGGCCCCGATTGCTTTTAAATCGCACATTAAGCTACTGCAATTTCAGTTGTATGTGGAGATGTTGGTTGGTATAATGAACAATAATGAAATAAACGTATCAATGGAGGCTGCGGCCGTAATTTGTGGAGGTGAAAAATATGCTCTTCAGAAAATCGAAATCCATTTCATCTGCTCATCAACATACACAAAGCGACAGACATTCGGCTCAAGCGCCGGTAAAATGCCCAAAGACAGGCAGAATTCTCAATAACAGCAGGAAATACCATTGGTTGATGTGGGTGTTTCCCATCCTCGGGCTTTTCTCGCTGATCTGGTTTTTAATCCGCGTGATACCGAAACCGTCAAGAGCGACATATCCATGCCAGCGTTTTGCCGCACCGTTTGCGAGCGGATTTTTAATTTGGATTGCAGGATTGATCGGTTCGGCGGTGGCATACCGCAAAGCAAAGATTTTCCTTAATCAATCGCGGTACATAATCGCCGGGGCACTTATCATCGTTAGCGTGTCGGTAATATGGTTCTCTGCGAGCATTGCCGGCCGGATTCCCGCCGAAGCAGCATTTACTCCGAGCGAGCCGCCAAACAACCCTATAGGCGTGGCGAAAGGAATACATCCCGGGCGCGTCGTATGGACCCACGAGCCTGCAGCAACAAGCTGGGACGGCTCGACGGGTAGCTGGTGGGAAGATGATAGCACAGATCAGGATGTGGTTGACTACATGGTCTCCAAAACCATCCAGACACTCACAGCAGAACCGACCGACGCACAGGCATGGGACGCCCTTTTCAGGCACTTTAATAAAACCAGGGGTCTTGGAGACGTCGGTTACCAACGCGCGGAGAAAGTCGCTATAAAAATCAATATGAACCAGGAGAACAGCAGCAGCGGAAACTGGTCGTCAAGGGTAGGCAATCCCAGCCCTCATGTAATTTGCTCGCTCCTTAAGCAGCTTATCGATGTTGTTGGCGTGCCGGGCTCTGCGATTACAATTTATGATGCTTCACGATATATCGGTAATCCCATATATGATAAAATCAAGAATAATCCTAACCCAGACTTCCAAAATATAACGTTCGTAGTCAAATCCACTCTGGCGCGGAATGGACGTATCGCTGCGATTGGCGATACCGACAATCCCCTCCATACGAGGGCCGGAACTGCATATCTGCCCCAATGTGTTACCGGCGCTAAATATTTAATTAACATGGCGCTGCTCCGACCTCATTCGTTATATGGCGTCACATTATGTGCAAAGAACCATTTTGGATCGGTTCGTTTTCCATCCGTTTCCAGCAACGATGGCTGGACACCCGAGCCTTTGCACAATCATGGTGGCCGAAGCAGGGGCATGAACACATATAACTGTCTGGTCAATCTGAACGGGCACCGACATCTGAGCGGAAAAACGCTGCTGTATATGATAGACGGACTATATCCCGCCATAAATCAAAGCAGCAGTGTTATAAAATGGGTATCTTTCGGCGATGACTGGTGCTCAAGCTTATTCGCCTCGCAGGATCCGGTAGCGATTGATTCTGTCGGATTGGACTTCTTACGACAAGAAGATGGAATGAATCCATCTATAACAGATGTGACAGGCAATCCGGAGAATTATCTGCACGAAATGGCACTGGCGGATAATCCGCGTTCCGGCACAGTTTATGACCCGGAACAAGATGGAACGCCGCTGGCAAGCCTGGGCGCCCATGAGCACTGGAACAATCCGGTAGATAAGCAGTATTCTCGCAATCTGGGAACCGGCGACGGTATCGAGCTGGTGGTTCCATCCTTCGCTACCGCCGACGGGCCGATTGAGAACATTACGAGCAGCAATAAATACGACCATCTCCGGCACGCCATAAATGAAGCAGACCAGGGCGACGAAATTATTCTCAGCGAAGGCATTTATCACGAAAACATCAATTTCAGCGGCAAGAACATAACACTCAGCTCGATCGATCCCGGCAATCCCGCAGTGGTGGCCGGTACTGTGCTGGCTGGCAATGTAAGCAGCGCCGGCCCGGTCGTTTCTTTCACAACCGGCGAAGATGCAGGCTGTGTGCTCACCGGCTTTACTATTTCCGGCCCGGAAGCGGCGATTTACTCCTTGGGCGCATCTCCTGCAATCTCCTACTGCCGTATCGAAAATAACGGGGGCAACGGAATCGAGCTGCGCGAAGGCAGCAATCCAATTATCACAAACTGCGAAATTTACTCCAACGCCGGCACCGGCATAGAAATGCAGGCCAAGCCGAGCGGGCGGATGGTCATCTACAACCGCCCCATAATCAGCAATTGTATCATCGCCGGAAATCTCCAATCGGGCATCTCAGGAGGTATCACTACAATCACTAACTGCACGATTGTCGCCAATACCGGATTCGGCATTTCCAATTCCAATACGACAGTAGTCAATTCCATCATCTATTATAACAATGCCGCCCAGATAGAGGGTAATGCCGGAGCGGTCAGCTACTGCGACGTCCAGGGCGGCTGGCCGGGCGAGGGAAATATTGATGCGGTTCCCTGTTTCGCCGAGCCGGGATTCTGGAACCTGGGCGGAACGTTTGATGATGTCAGCGACGATTTCTGGGCAGCGGGTGATTACCATCTTCGCTCGCAGGCGGGCCGGTGGCACGCCGGAAACCAAAACTGGCTGCTGGACGTGCTTACAAGCCCGTGTATTGATGCTGGTAATCCCGATTCGGATTTCTCCGCCGAACCAATGCCGAACGGAGACCGCATCAATATGGGCGCCTACGGCGGAACGCCCCGGGCCAGCATGTCTTTTTAGCCAGTAGCCAAACTTCCCATCAAAATTTTCACAAAAATCCCAAAAATTATGTATGAACCATGCTTCTGATGTATCTATATATTATGTAGAAGCGATATGACGACCGAAAGAAGGCAAAACGAATCGGCATTGGTTTGTGCCGCCCAGCGAAGCGATAAAGAGGCGTTGCAGCGATTATTAACGCACAACTGGCCATGGCTTAAAGGACTGGTTTACAGCATCCTCGGCGGCGCCGATGAAGTCGATGACGTCTTGCAGGACATTTGTGTACGGGTCATCGCAAAGATTGATTCTTTGCGTGAGCCGGAGCGGTTTCGGCCCTGGCTGGCGGTTTTAGCAAAGCGGCAGGCACTTCGGCACCGCCAGCAGAAAGCCCGAAGGCCGGCCCCGCTCAAAGAAGAAATCGCCGAGCTTCAGCCTGATGAGAAAGCCCCGCAGCTCTTTGAGAAATTGGAACAAAAGGAACAATGCCGGCAGATATTGGAGGCGGTCAATTCGCTTCCGGAGAAATACCGGCAGGTATTTATGCTGGCTTATGCCGGCGATTTAACGTATGCCAACATCGCCGAGATACTCGATATCCCCGTCACGACCGTCCAGATTCGGCTCGTGCGGGCCCGGCGAATGATTTATGACCGAGTGTGCGGCAAAGAAAGAAATAAGGTGTGTGAAAGATGAACATGACAGAGGAAACACTTGAAATTCTGATTGGAAAATACCTCGACGGCGAGATAACGCCGAGCGAGCAGCAAATACTGCAAACGGAGCTGGATCGCAATCCTCAGGCAAAAGAGCTGCTGGAGCAGTTGCAGGATTTGCACGAACGCAGTTGCGAAGCCGTTGCCTCAGAGATCATCGAGCGGGGAAAAGAGGCCGGCGAGATTTTCGAGCAGGCATGGCAGCAGCGGCCGGTAAATCCGCTGCGCCGAGTCCTGAAGATGAACGGACCGCTGCGTTTCGCTGTTGGGCTGGCCGCGGGACTTGCAATCGGTCTTATGCTGCATTTCGTTCTGCTCTTTGTATCGACGCAGCAAAGCCCTGATGTGCCGGCGAACATTGTTGCACAAGATCAAGGCAATCAAATGGATGCTGGGCTTACCTTTCCACAGCCTCTGATGGATCCCGCCGGAAACGCGATACGCAACGTCGACTGGTACAGCTTTACCGACAATCAGGGCAACCAATGGCTCGTCGAAGGGCTTAGGGAAAATATAGTCAGGCCCGCCGCTTATTACGGCGACCTGTAATATCTGAAAAACATTTCTGAAAAGAAAGGGACAATCATGAAAGCGAAAAACATAATTCTCACGATTGCAATGGTTCTGGTTTGTGCCGGCACAGGATTGGCTGCCGATACGGACTCCGTCGATGAGCGTCCTTTTATCGGGGTAATGCTGGACGCGGTGCCTCTGCCGGATTTGCTGGTCAAACATCTGGGGCTTGAGCCGGGCCAGGGCATACGTATCGCAAACATTCATCGCGGCAGCCCTGCCGACAAGGCCGGACTCGAACGGGATGATATTATCATCGGCTTCGAGGGCAATAATGTCGATGACCGGCAGCAGTTTGTCGATGATGTGCGCAAGGCCGGCATAGGCGCGGAAGTCTCGCTGGAGATTATCCATTTAGGTAAACGCAGGACCGTAACACTCAGGCTCGAAGGCCTCAAGGGCGATTTCGACATGAAATACCCTCCCGAGCCTCAGATTGAGCAGTCCTGGCGACCGGGGAAAATCTTTAAGCTTAAGCCGGGAGATGAAAACTGGATGGAAGTCTTCAAAGACAACTTCCATATAGACAACCTGCCTTCGGATTTTGACGTGAACATTAAGAAATTCTTCAAAGAAATATACACATACAAACACTCATCCGACGGCGAAGATTATACCATCACAATCGAAGGCAGCCCCAACGATGTCGAATCTACAATCACTGTTGTCGCCGGCGAGAATGAATACAAGACCACGCTGAAAGAAATCGACAAGCTGCCGGAGAAATATCAGGAGGCTGCCGGACAGGCTATAAAGGATGCACGAAAGGCAACCACGTCGAGGAAGTTCTATCAACACCTTGAAACACCACCCTTTGATTGGCAATCTTATGCCGACAGGTTCCGTCACAACTTCAAATACCCGGATATGCCGTTTAGGCCGCCAGACGAGATGTTTGACGCGATAAAGAGGCAGATGAAAGAGCTGCAGCAGCGTTTGGATAAGCTGGAGAAATGGCATAAAAATAACCTCGATTCCGAAGAATCCGACGAGCCGGAGTCCCAGCAGCAAAAAGATTCGCTGTCGCGAGATAAAGAAAACGAAAAGGTAACCTGAAAACCACGGGCGGCAGATCCTTCTCAGGATTTGTCGCCCAGCAGCTTTTTGCTCCGCAGGATGTGATAGTAATGCTGGGCGAAGCGGTGGGCTTCATCACGGACGTACTGCAGCAGCTTGCGGGCGGGCGAGTTTGATGGCAGCTTCAACGGCTTGCTTCTGTCCTGCAGGTAAATCTCTTCCTCACGCTTTGCAATAGAGGCGATTCTTACGGCCGGCGCATTCATTTCCGCAAACGCCTTTTCAGCGGCCCGCAAATGGCCCAAGCCGCCGTCGATTAATACAAGGTCGGGCCAGAGTTCTTCGCCGCGAAGAGCGTATTTGTATCTGCGCTTCACCACTTCGGCGATCATCGCGTAGTCGTCGATTCCCGTGACGGTCTTTATTTTGAATCTCCGGTAGCCGCTTTTGAAGGGTTTGCCGTCGATGAATTTAACTAACGACCCGACCGCTTCGGCCCCACCGATATTGGCAACGTCAATTCCCTCGATAATCCGCACCGGCTCGGATGTTTGCAGCACTTCCCGCAGCTTGACGAGCGCTTCGGCCGGGTCGGCGGCAAAAGCTTCCGGCTGAACATGTTCATCCGGCGAGCCACGCTGGTCAAGCCGCTCTATCAAACGAATACGGTCGCGAAACATCGCTGCTTTTTCGTATTCGAACGCCCCGGCGGCATCCGCCATCTGCTTTTTTAACTGCCGTAATATTGTCGAACGCTTCGAGCACAGGAATTTGATGAGGTCTTTGATAATCTTTTTATATTCCTGCTTATCGATTTTAGCCCCACACGGGGCGGTGCATTGCTTTATGCTGAATAACAGACAGGGCCGAAAGAACCTGCGTTTTTCATCATCCTGCCTGATTTCCAGCTTGCATGTTCTGAAACGGAAGATTTTCTGCAGCACGACAAGGACGCTGCGAAGGTCTTTGACCGCGGTAAAAGGCCCGAACAATCTGACGCCGCGATGCCCCGGCTTTCGAGTGATATAGACGCCGGGGAAATCTTCGCCGGTAGTGATTTGAAGATAGGGAAACGTCTTATCATCGACCAGGTCCGTATTATACGGCGGGCGGATGTCCTTAATCAGCCGGGCTTCCTGCAGGACGGCGTCAACTTCGTTTGGGCTTTCCAAAAAATCAACGCTTTCGACCTTCGCAATCATCTCAGCAATGATCGGCCCGCGCGAAGCAATCAAATCGCTGCTGGGCTGAAAATAGCTGGCCGCTCTCGAGCGCAGGTTCTTGGCCTTGCCGATATAAAGGACTTTGTCCTTAGGGCCTTTCATAAAATACAAACCCGGCCCAGCTGGAAAATCTCTGATTTTCTGACGAATCGCTGCGTATTTATCTTTTTCTTGAGCCATTGCCCTATTTTAGCCGCAGCCCGCCGGATAGCAAGATGCATCTATCGCCTTAAAATGACGATATAAATGATGCTCCGTCATTTCGACCGGAGGGCTGCCTTTGGCAGCCCGTAGTGGAGAAATCTGACAAAAATTAAAGGAATTCTCTTGCGAACAAACGCTGCTCCGTCAATTGATGGAGTCAGGACAGAAAATTCTGACGGTTTTTTCTTAAAATTTCTGCAATATAAAGATTTTCCTGCGTATGTCCTTGTAGAAGCATAAACATAGCGAACATTTAGTAACGAATGGAGAAAGTCGGAATACGGACGGCCTTTGCTATCTGTTATCTTAATGAGGGACAGGAAAATGAGAGACAAATCAGTGCTTTTTAGATTTCTGCAGTTCTTACTGCTTGCAGCAAGCTTTACTCTACTGACCCGGACTATAAACGCTGAAGAAAACGGCACGTACGTTAACGATACCATAACTGTCACCGCAAGTTTGCTAAGGAATTCTTATACTTTAGGGCAGCCGGTCCCAATCGAGATAGAAGTTACAAACCACGGTCAGGAACCTGTGTACACTTACGTAGATGAGTCTGGTTTTCTGGATTTATACGTCATCGTAGAGGATGTTAACGGCACCAAGATCGAGCATGGCCCCATTGCATCACCACCACCGCCTCCTCCTCATTATTACATTAAGAAAGATGGGGAAAAAGTTTTAACAATGCCGGTTGCTAAGATAGAACCGGGGCAGACGACAAAATTGGCGATACAAGATGCTCTAAACCTTTACCACGATTACCTGCAGGAAGGAATATATTATTTAATACTGAGAGAACTGCCAGTTATACATGAAGTCGGTTTCGTCATAACCCGGGAAGATCAGGAACATAAACTGTGGATAGATCCATATACTGTAATTAGTAGAGGAAGATATAAGATACATTATGAGATAAAAAATGTTGAAGTTGCCCTCTACCAGGGGAAAATCATCTATGTCGATGATGACGGTCCGGCTGATTTCAGCACGATTCAGGCGGCAATTGATGATGCAAATGACGGCGATACTGTCGTTGTCGCTCCCGGAACTTACACAGGCGATGGCAATCGAGATATCGACTTTAAAGGCAAGGCCATAACTGTTAAAAGTGAAGATGGGCCACAAACTTGCATTATTGATTGCCAAGGAACCAAAGACAATCCCCATCGAGGCTTTCAAGTTTACAGTCTAAACAGCAGTAATGCGGTTCTCGATGGATTCAAGGTCATTAATGGATATGCAAAGGATACCGGCGGAGGGATTTATTGTACTGAAGCCGGTATCATCAGGAATTGCATTGTTACGAGTAACTACTCTGAGGATAATGGTGGAGGTATCTTCATAAGCGATGGTACTGTTATTGATTGCATTATTACTAACAACGCCGCATACTACTGGGGAGGAGGTATTTATGCTTCCAGCGGCGATCCTGTTTTAGTGAACTGTATTATCACAAAGAATCAAGCTGGATCGGGTGGGGGAGTTTCTACCTCCCACGGTAATCCTGTTTTGCTCAACTGTACTATCGTATGGAACAAAGCTTGGACAGCAGGGGGGATATTTTGCCTCTATCGTGGCATGATGACTATGACCAATTGTATTGTAGTTGGCAATAAAGCAAGCAGCGGCAATCAAATTCTGGCTGTCGATGGTGGAATCATCATTTCAGCCATGGCCATCCAGATTAAGAACTGCTGCATACAGTCAGATTCGTGCGTTGACATTTCACGCAAGGGGTGTATACCTGGCTCGTATGGCCGTGGACGGTCAATGATCACCCTCCTTGATGATATTATTTACACCGCGGATCCTTGTTTTGTAAATCCCAGCATCGGGGATTATCGATTACATCCCGACTCACCCTGTATAGATGCGGGAACTGATGCGACATCGATACAATTGCCTGTTGCAGATATCGAAGGGAATCCTCGAAACGTAGATGGTAATAGAGATGGTTCTATCTTGCCCGATATTGGAGCTTACGAACTCCCTGCTCCAAATCAACCTTATATTTGGTTTTCACCGCCTCAGCTTGAATTTGTAGCTGATTTTGGTGGACCGAATCCAACACCGCAGATATTTACAATACAAAACTTTGGCTTGCGGAAGTTAGACTGGACTATCCAATACAATAGCGATTGGTTGGATGTTTTTCCAGACCCTAGGAGCTATAAACCACATACCACTAATGTAGGCATTACTATTGATTCGTCGAGCCTTCAACATGGTAGCTATACTTGCGATATTACTATATCGGACCCAAACGCATTAAACCATCCTCAAATAGTACCTGTAGTACTCCACGTAACGAAAACTTTACATGTTCCGGGAGAATTTCCCACAATTCAAAGCGCGATAGATGCTTCAGTTCCACATGATACCATTGTAGTTGCCGATGGTATTTATGAAGGACCGGGAAATCATGATATCACATTTCGCGGCAAAGCTATTACGATACGAAGCGAAAATGGGCCACAAAACTGCATTATAGATTCTCGAAACAGAAATGGTAGAGGTAATGTGTTTGTTTTTAACGGTGAAGAGGATAAACGTGTTGTTTTGGATGGTTTCACAATCATTGCGAGCGCCTGCCGAGAGGCTATACTGTGTGATCAAAGTAGCCTAACAATACGGAATTGTCAAATTGTCGGTGACGGCGACACGATAGGCATCGACTTGATCTGGTCGGATGCTACAATTGAAAACTGCAGCATCGAATCTTGTCACTGGGCAATACATACTTACTGCTCAGAAGCTGTCATCTCAGACTGCAAGGTAAAGAATAATTATGTAGGAGTATTCCTCATTGGCTTGAGTCCCCAACTATACCGATGCGATATAAGCAAGAACAAAGGAGAGGCAATCGAAATAGCTTCCTGCCACGGAACCCATATCATGGAATGTACCATAACTCAGAATGGCGACGACAATCATTTCATCCCAGCGATAATCTGTGGCGGTAGTTCTTTTGTGCTGGAAAAATGTACCATAGGTGGAAACAATAGCGCTGGTCTCCTTTTATATGATTGCCCTAATGCCATTGTCCGAAATTGTATAGTATCAGGTAACGGAAAACATAATTTAGTAGCAGGTTACGGGATACATTCTATGGCCAGTAATGTTTTAGTTGATAATTCCACAATTGCCGGAAATGTAGGAGACGGTTTTCGTTGCGAGGGCAACCAGGCAGGGCGCCTGCTACCAGGAATGAATATGGTTCTGACAAACAGTATACTTTGGGGCAATGAGCCTAATCAGGTAGGTGGAAATACTGATCTGTTAAGTATGACTCATACTAATGTACAGGATGGCTGGCCCGGAGAAGGTAATATCGATACCGTTCCGTGTTTCGCCAATCCCGGCTATTGGGCTGATGCAGATGATTCGAATGTAGCCGCTGAGCCTAATAATCCCAACGCTGTCTGGGTCGATGGCGATTATCATTTGAAATCTCAGGCCGGCAGATGGGACCCGGCCAGCGAAAGCTGGATTCAGGATGATGTAACGAGCCCCTGTATCGATTCCGGCGATCCGAACAGTCCTATCGGCCATGAGCCGCTGCCCAACGGCGGCATTATTAATATGGGCGCCTACGGCGGCACGCTTCAAGCCAGCAAATCCATACGACCATAAACAGCAGATATTGAAATGGCGGTTTGTTAAAAGAGAGAAGAAGATAATAGCAAAGAACAATCCATAGAACTTGACATTTTTGTCATGCTGCGTGAAACGAAGCTTTTGAGATTATCGTACAAAAAAGAGATTCTTCACTGCGCTTCACTCCGTTCAGAATGACATTGCAAGCTTACCACACTCCTTGAATGACTGAATCAATCCCCAGAAAAAACTTGCCAGTAGAATATGTACCGATAAAATCTACATTCCTGTACAAATTAACCATATTAACAGAGGATGAAGGATGCAGACTAAGATAGAACTGAAACCGAATTCATCAATTGTATTTATCGGGGACAGCATTACGGACGCCGACAGGTTTGAGCCAGCTTATAAACCATTCGGATTTGGGTATGTGCATTTTGTTGCATACCAGCTCTTAGCAAAATACCCCGAATACAATCTCAACATTATCAATACTGGTATCAGCGGTGATACGATTCGCGATCTGGATTATCGATGGGAAAGAGACTGCCTTAACCATAAACCTGACGTCCTTAGCGTACTTATCGGAATCAACGATGTTTTTCGTCAATATACTGGCAGGCCGGATGAGGCCGTGCTGCTCGATGAATATCAATTAACATACAAACGGTTACTTTCGCTCGCTAAAGAAAAATATAATTGCCAGTTGATACTGATAGAGCCTTTCATGTTTTGTGATGATAAAGCGAATCCGGCGTACAAGTCTCTGCAGCAATATATTGCCGCCGTACGTACTTTAGCAGAAGAATTTCGTGCCGTCCTGGTTCCTTTGCAGGAGTCGATCGATAAAAAAATCGAAACGATTCCAGCAGAAAAATTTTCCGATGACATGGTCCATCCTTACGTGTGGGCGCATGCATGGATAGCACAACAATGGTTCGACGCAACAAAATTATAATCATCTTTTTGCGCGCGTTCATTTCAAGAAGATGAAAAAAAAATTTTCTTCATAGATTCAGTAACTGTAAGGACTAAGAACAACGCGAAACAAAATGCGCGAAAAAATTCAAATTTTAGTCTTTACACATTATCAAAATACCATTAATCTGCCGATACTTGTTTTACGGGTTTTACCACTATATCTGGCGTAGCTCCCGGTTATTATATCAATATATTGTGGGCCTATTTTCGCATGGAGGCGTTTAAATGCCGTACCAATTTGATCCTGAGAATCCTTTTAGAACTGAGCAGAAGCAACCGGAAACGACCACAGGAGCCTCCGAAACTATGGGTTTGAAGGTAGAACACTTCTTTTCGACGCCGGGCACTCACCCGTTCGAGCAGCTCGAATGGGAAACACGTTCGGCCAAGATAACAGGCGATGACGGCAAAGCAATCTTCAAGCAGGACAATATCGAAGTGCCGACAAGCTGGAGTCAGTTAGCGACAAAAGTTGTTTCCAGCAAATACTTTTACGGCGACGCAGAATCCGGCCAGCGGGAAAATTCCGTCAAGCAGCTTGTCCATCGCGTTTGCAAAGCGATCACTGACAGGGGCAGAAAAGACGGTTATTTCAGCACTGATAAAGACGCCGAGATATTCTACAACGAACTTACCTGGCTCTGCGTGAATCAATACGGGGCATTTAATTCTCCCGTGTGGTTCAATGTTGGTCTTTTAGACGTCTATGATGTTAAAGGCGGCAAGCATAATTACCATTGGGATCCGGAGCGTAAAGAGGCCGTTGCCTGTGAAAACAGTTATGAATATCCGCAGGCCTCAGCCTGTTTTATCCAATCGGTCGATGACTCAATGGAAGATATCATGCGCCTTGCGACCAGCGAAGCGATGCTGTTCAAACACGGCTCGGGTACCGGAACCGACTTATCAACACTGAGAAGCAGCAGAGAGAAGCTCTCCGGCGGTGGTAAGCCGTCGGGACCCTTGAGTTTTATGAGAGTCTACGACCAGATTGCGGCGGTGATTAAATCGGGCGGCAAAACACGCCGGGCCGCAAAAATGCAATCGCTGAAAGTTACCCATCCTGACATTAAGGAATTCATTACCTGCAAAACCGATGAAGAGAAAAAGGCCTGGGCACTTATAGAGGCAGGCTACGACGGGGAATACAACAACGAGGCGTACAGCAGCGTCATGTTCCAGAATTCCAATCTTTCTGTCCGTGTGACCGACGAATTCATGCAGGCAGTGGAAAAGGATGCCAAGTGGACAACCCATGCTGTAACGTCCGGCGAGGAGATGGACGAACATTCGGCACGAGAACTGATGGATTTGATTGCCGAAGGAACCAGGATATGCGGCGATCCGGGTCTCCAGTACCACAGCACGGTCAATCGCTGGCATACGTGTCCGAATTCCGGGCCGATTAACGCTTCTAATCCGTGCAGCGAATATATGTTCCTGGACGATTCGGCCTGTAATCTGGCTTCCTTGAATCTCATGAAGTTCCGGAAAGAAGACGGCTCGCTGGATATCAACAGCTTCAAAAAGGCAATTCGGATATTCATTATCGCCCAGGAGATTCTGGTCGATAACGGAAGCTACCCGGACAAGCCGATTGCTGTAAACAGTCATCTGTACCGTGCTCTCGGCCTTGGCTATGCCAATCTCGGCTCTCTGATGATGAGTCTGGCCCTTCCTTATGATTCCGACCAGGCACGGGCCATCGCCGGTGCTATCAGCGCTATTATGACGGGTACCGCCTATTCGGCAAGTGCCGAGATAGCCTCGATAAAAGAACCTTTCGACCAATTCGAGAAAAACAAAGACTCGATGCTGAAGGTTATTAACATGCATCGTCAGCATGCCTGCGACCTTCCGGAACCTCATTGCCCGGAATATCTGCGTAATGCCGCCAAGGACGCCTGGGACCAGGCCCTTGATGCCGGCACGAAGGTAGGCATGCGTAACGCCCAGGTAACCGTTATTGCCCCAACGGGAACAATCGGCTTTCTGATGGACTGCGATACGACGGGAATCGAGCCTGACATTGCGCTGGTTAAGTACAAACTCCTGGCCGGCGGCGGAATGCTCAAGCTCGTTACCAAAACCGTGTCGATGGCCCTTGAAAAACTCGGTTACAGCGCTGACGAGATCAAATCCATCTGTGACTATATCGACGAACATGAGACAATCGAAGGGGCCAAACAACTCAACCCCGACCATTTACAAATTTTTGATTGTGCTTTCAAGCCGCGCAACGGCAAAAGGTGCATTCATTATATGGCGCATCTAAAAATGATGGCTGCTGTCCAGCCGTTCATATCCGGCGCTATAAGCAAAACCATAAACATGCCTAAAGAAAGCACGCAAGAAGAAATTTCCGCTGCTTACATGGAGGGCTGGAAGCTCGGATTAAAGGCAGTAGCAATTTATCGCGACGGCTCGAAGAGGCTGCAGCCGGTATCTACCAAAAAGCATAAGGACGGCAAGGCTAAAGCTTCTGCAGAAGCGACCGCACCGGCCAGGCCGTTCAGACGCCGGCTGCCGGACACGCGACAGAGCATTACGCATAAATTTTCTGTTGCTGGACATGAGGGTTACCTGACGGTGGGGCTATACGAGGATGGGCAGCCTGGTGAGTTGTTTATCACTATGGCCAAGGAAGGCAGCACCGTCGGGGGCCTCATGGATGTTATCGGTACCTGCACATCAATGGCATTGCAGTACGGCGTGCCTTTGATAACATTGGTGGACAAGTTCCGGCACGCCCGGTTCGAGCCGGCGGGCATGACCTCGAACAGGGACATCCCCTTTGCTAAGAGCCTGATAGACTATATTTTCTGCTGGCTGGGCTGCCAGTTCATTCCCGGCTATGCCGACAAGAACACTCCCAACAGAGCGGCAACGCCCGGCACGCCGGAAAACAAGAACGCAACAACCGCAAAGAAGCTGGTTGAAAAAACCAAGGACCTCGCACATAAAATCGCCGAGGTGAAAGTCCTGAAGCAGGAGCCAAAGAAATCCCCAGTTCCGGGACCGTCGATTAAACCAGTGCCTGCCGAATCGAAAGGCAGATTCACCGATTTGGCCAATCGAATTGGTGCGCTGGTGGGCACAGCCGTCAGCGACGAAGCCGGGGCATTACAGTCTCAGGCGAAAACCTTAGAACAGTTCAACGCCCAATTTGCCCATTTCCTCGAGGACGCCCCCGCATGTGATATTTGCGGTTCAATCACCGTCCGCAACGGCACCTGCTACAAATGCTACAACTGCGGCAACTCTATGGGATGCTCCTAATCATTGATTATTGATTATTTACTATTGATTATTGGGGATTTTAGCTCTGCTCTTGTCGTTTACTGCCCGTGTTAATCTCAGCATCAGGATAAATTAGCCTCGCCATTTTATAATAGGGCTTGACGAAAATCAAATTGATTGCACGAGGTATTTCATCTTCCGGACTGCGCGGTTCAAAAACATACTTTCGGGCCTCCTCAGAACTGAGAAATAGTTTCCATAAAAGCATAGCCAGAAAGATGCCCAAATAGCCGACAATTGCGGCTATAATGACAACCACCGGCAGTACGACAAAAATCACAATAAAACGGTTCGGATCGGGCCCAAGCCTTTTGAGCAGCGGCAGCAGGAGGAACATTGCCAGTATAATGCCGCCAACAAATCCTGTAAGCATCAAAAGGGAGCTTGATATCTTGAACAGAACATGCTTGGTATCAACGTTCTTTTTCTGCATCTGAATATTCACTCAAGACGTTTCGGGCAGGTCTGGTTTTACTCGGCCCCGTTTCAGGCGGTAAAGGCCCCAAACTAACCCAAAGCCAACAGCCCACAAAATGAGAAAGCAAAATACGAATTGGGTGAGCTTCTGTGAAATCTCATCAAGCGTTGGCGTCTCAGGCGATGCGATAAGCAAAACAAAAAAAGCAACAGGCCCAAGTAAAAGGGACAAAATCCATATAAAGCGTGTCGAACTTTTCTTCTCAACCATAACAGTACCTCTTTTTCACGCCCTAAATGATATCCTGAACAAGGGTAATCAATACCATTGCTCATTATACCTCAACATTATCAGAATTAAAGGGGAATGGTACATTTTCCGATTCGCACTAATCCATTTCGGGAATTTTGTGCAAGATATAAAACGACATCAACAAAAGCCATAATAAGTAGGGTGGCTCCGGATTTTCTCTGAGATTTCATATTTTTACTTGAAAAATCCGGCGATACGGCGTAAATTCATATTTGAAAAGCGACGAGGTGAAACAACTTTGACTTGTGGCTCTAAATAATTGTCTTGGTACAGTACAGAGAAGACGACGGTTGTCTCGTACAGTAATTGTTAGGCAAAAGAAAGGAAGAGCCAGAAAATGTTTTGGGATACTTATAACTTTCCCCGGTATTGGTCGCCGATATTCTGGAGAATCCGGAACGGGCAGAAAGCCCAAATTTGCGAGACAGAGTTAATTTATGCCGGAAATAAGGTTCAGCGACATAGCTAAGCAGGAATAAATGGGAATTTCAGATTATATGTACAAGCCACTGCTCGATCCAAGAGGTACATTTGGTCTTGCATGGCGCCTAAGGATTTAGCTGCGTGTCCAAAACTCTTCATTATTTCGATATTTCGTGGCAATCGGCTCTCGACGGCCCGGGAATTCGCACCGTTCTTTACCTGCGGGGATGTATGCTCAGGTGTCCATGGTGCCATTCTCCCCATTCCTGGGACCTTGATCCGACCCTCTTGTTTTTTAAAGACCGTTGTCTGTACTGTGGTGTGTGTGAGGCCGTATGTCCAAATGGTGTTCACGTTCTTAGCAATGGAGAGCACTTTATTAATCGGTCGCTATGCAGAAAGTGCGGGCTGTGCGTTGAAGCTTGTCCGACCGTCGTGTCAAGAAACAGTCTCGCAGGGGCCCTGGCCCTTCCTTTATTCAGCAGCGAGCCTTCGGAGCTTTTCAGGGAACTCAGGCCACAACTGGATCTCCTGAAGAGGATTGGCGGATTAACGATAAGCGGCGGCGAGCCGCTGCTTCAATACAAGCCGCTCAGAGTGCTGTTACAAAGTTGCGCCGCAGAGAACTTTCATAGTGCTGTTGAAACATCGGGATCGGTCCCAAGAAGAAATTTTGAGGAATTGATTGATGTTGTCGACTGTTGGCTCTTTGGACTCAGGCCTGTTCAGGAAGATTCGCGGTCTACCGGTACTACTGCCAATTTTGAAACCGTTATTAGAAATCTCGAGTTTCTGTCGTCTCAAGTTGGGGAAAAGATAATCATTCGAACGCCAATAATACCGGGCTTTACGAACAATTCACGCTGTTTCTCTTCTGTGGCGGAACATATGCGCGGATGTGGCCTATCGACGATCGAACTGCTGCCGTTCAACGCCCATTCATCCCATTACTATGAGGCCTCCGGAATGAAATACCCCCTCGATGGAAACTGTAAGTTTGAAAAAGAAGATGTTTCGACTGCCTATGATTATTTCGTAATTCAAGGATTTGATGTAAAAATCGTTAGTTGAATGTGGAGAAGTTGCTTAACCAGCAGAATTGGCTTGAGAAGCAGTCCTCCGGGACAAGTGTCCGGAATGTAGCGGCTCAGAGAAGCTTGTTAATTAGGTCCATAAAGAAATGAAAGGGGAAACAAAATGGCAAAGAAACAACGCGGCTCAACGAAGAGGATTGAAAATCTAATCGAATTATTGTACAAGCGTGCCGCCTCAAATCGTACGGGGGAATGGTTTACCGAAGAAATGCTGCCGGACATTACGAAGGATGAATCGGCAGCGAAAGAATCCATTATCATTCGAAGAGCAATGGCATTTAAGGCCATGCTCGAGGCAATGACCTCTCCGGAGAATTCAAAGACCACGCATACATACGAAATTAAGGCGGGTGAGCTAATTGTTGGCACTATGCCTATGGGTTCGCTGGGCTTCGGCAAAGTGTTCCCAAACTATTTGACAGAAGAAGAAAAGGAGGTAGCCTTTTTCTCCAGCAGGAGCATTGATTCGGTACTCGCACACAATGTCCCGGATTACAAGAGGGTTTTGGAAGGAGGATTGAAGAAAATCCTCGAAACCTGTGAATCCAGGCTTGCCTCTTTGGAATGGGACCGTGATTATCCCATGGGAAAAAACAAAGGGGTCTATAAGAAGATATCGTTTTATGAATCCGTCGAGATTTGCTGCAAGGCCGTTGTAAATTACGCAAAGAAGTTCGCCGACCTGGCAAGTCATGAAGCTTCCAAAGAAACCGACGCCGAACGCGCGAAGGAGCTTCGGAAAATCTCAGAGATATGCCGGAAGGTTCCCTACAATCCCGCTGATACGTTCCACGAAGCTCTTCAAAGCATCTGGTTCGTTCACCTTGCGCTGCACGCCACGGTCAGTCACTTATCGTTGGGGCGACTGGACCAGATTCTGGAGCCTTATTTTAGCAAGGTTAGTAAGGACAAGATTGATCAACAGAGGGCTTTGGAACTTCTGGAATGCTTTTGGATCAAGGGCGCCGAGAGGCTGACAACGAATACCAAATTCCTCGTGGAACAGGACCATACGGACTTTAGCACTGGTATGGGACAGAATCCGTTCCTGGTGGATCAGGAGGCCACGATTAACCAGTTCATGCAGAACATCGTAATAGGAGGCCAAACCCGCAAAGCAAAGGATGCAACAAACAAATGCACTTTCCTTCTGCTCGATGCGTGCGCCAGTATCGACCTGCCGACGCCGATCTTAAATGTCCGGCTGCACAAAAACAGCCCCAAAGAATTAACAGAGAGGGTTGCCGAAACGTTAATGAAGAGTGATTCGGGGCAACCGGTAATCTATAACGATGAGGCGATTATCCCAGGGCTTTCACATGACGGCAGGATTCCCATTGCCGAAGCGAGGGATTACGTTGTGGATGGGTGCTGGGAAACACTGCTCAACGCCAAATGCGATTTCAACTACAACATGGTCAGCGTGCTGACAGTTCTGGAATGTGCATTGAATGGCGGCGCTTTGGTGACCGATTCTTTAACACAATTAAGGGGCCCGAAGAGGAGCTTTTTGTCTCCGCTCGCTGCCGAGTTGAAAACTTTCGAGCAGCTTAAGGATTCCTTCAAAAGGCACCTGCGATACTTCACAAACAAGGCCGGCCTGGAGCTGTATTCCTTCTACATGCTCGAGGGCTCATCCACCCCTACGCCATTTTTCTCGGCTCTTCTGGGAAAGTGCCTGGAGAAGGGCATAGACAAGACATGGGGCGGTGCGGACTATACTCTAAGCGGCGTCGTCTTCTACGGCATGCCTAATTGCGCCAATGCGCTGGCCGCTATTAAGCAATGGGTGTATGACGAGAAAAAGTACTCTCTTGAGAAAGTTGTCAAGGCATTGAAAAAAAACTTCGACGGTTATGGGGAAATGAGAGAAAAATTCGAAAAACACACTCCAAAGTTCGGCAATGGCGACCCGGCGGTTGATGATATTATGGCCTGGCTCGCAGACTCGGTTCTGGAGGCAGTCAAGCATGCTGAGGAACTGGCAGACAAGGTCTTCCTTACTAAACCGAAAACAGTCAATGAAATGAGAAATATTACGCGCCTGCGCCGCATGGCCGGGTATTCCGGCGTCTCGATGAGGGAGTACTTCGGCAGAGATTTCAAGATTGCCTTTTCAACCGGTTGTGGAACGTTCGCACAATATGCATTCTTAGGATTGGGCTGTGGTGCTTCAGCAGACGGAAGGTTTGCTACTAAGCCGGTTGCGCCAAATTTCTCACCCACTTCGGGCACAGCCACACACGGTGCCGGGGCGGTACTGGCCTCACTCAAAGGCCTCGGCCTAAACCGTTTTGGTCTTGGTGCAATTACCGACATGTGCTTCGATAAGAAAAGTGTGAACACGGAGTTTATGAAGGAACTCATCCAGAAATTTATGGAAAACAACGGAAATATAATAACGGTCACGGTTGTAGGTCCTGAAGAAGTGGAGAAAATCTATGATCTCTGCAATGAAGTTCGTAATGGAAAAAATGCAGACGTCCTGTCTGACTATTGCGACGTTTCCGTTCGTGTTGGAGGATGGAACAGTCCGTTTGTCGCCCTGACCAAAGTTCAGCAGGAAGACTATCTGAAAAGATCGCTAAGCAAAATATGAAATATCTGGAACAGTCAGGAGGTCCTTTTGCTGTAATGCATTAATCGTTCGAGAATATCAATATTAACTGATTTTATAAGGAGGCCGTATTATGAGAAAGCGTAAAGACAATGGAAAAATTTCAGTCAATGCGATTTCGGGCAGCCATGTAGTTCTGTTCGGATTGAACGCTGAGGAACAAGAAGCTAAAGGCCTGCTGGGCTTTACGATTCTCAGGCGTAAAGGCAATAGCTCTTCGTTCAAGGCACTTAAAGGCGATGGCCGCAGGTTCAAAGAGACCGGTAGTAAGGAACGCATCGACTCGCGAACGGCACCGATTCAGGATTTCATGTGGAGCGACTACGTCGTCGATCCCGGCCAGAATTACACCTATCGCGTGATCCCGGTGTACGGCAAGCCGAAAGGCCTGAAAAAAGGTAAGCATATTGACGTCACAATCACCACGGAAAATCCCGAGAAGAAGAAACATGCTGTCTACTTCAATCGCGGCGTCGCCGGGAGCCAGCGATACAGCAAGGATTTCGGCAAACACCGGAAATGGTACCTCATTGAACCCCCTGGAAGCGAGGAACCAACGAGCGACGAGAAAGATGATGAATTGCTTACCGGTACAGGGAAGGCCGATTATGTGCCCCAGGCAAAGCCCCTCATCAAGCCGGAAAATGTACCGAAGCGCAGGGCATACAAATGGCTCTCACGGGGGCTTGAAGAAGCCATGCTGAGCTTCATTGCCCAGGCGAAAGGTCCCCAATACGCCATCCGCGCCGCCGTGTACGAATTCACCTACGAACCTGTCATTCAGGCGTTCGTCGATGCGTTGGAGCGAGGTGTCGACGTGAAGATCGTACACCACGCCAAACGGCAGAACCTGTATCTTCTCAAACGAAACTACGATGCCGATACGACGACAACCTATGGAAAGAAAGATCCGGAGGCAGGAAAGAAACCCGATAAATATGCAAGCAGGGACGTAAGGCACCAGGAGCTGAAGGACAGCGTGTGCCAGGCAGCGATCTCGGCCATCGGCCGGATAGGGCTGACCAAGCCCGACGAGAAGCTGCTGAAGGCATTCAACTCTATGCTCCTTGAGCGAAAAAACACGCAGATCTCCCATAACAAGTTCATTGTCCTCCTGAAAAACGGCAAACCGGTGCAGGTGTGGACCGGCTCCACGAATTTCACTGCAGGTGGCATCTTCGGGCAGTCTAACGTGGGACATGCTGTGCGCGATGAAGCGCTCGCCAAGAAATACTTCCAGTACTGGAAGCAACTCGCCAAGGATCCCAGGAAAGAAAGGTCGGCAAAGAAAGATCCCATGCGGACCTGGACGTCCAAGAACACGCCCGATCTCACCGCGCTTCCTAAGAAAGGCACCATTACCCCCATCTTCAGCCCGCGGCCCAGCCTGACCATGCTGCAATGGTATGCGGACCGGATCGCCGATGCCAAATCCTCGGTTTTCTTCACGGCTGCCTTCTCGGTCGACGAGAGTTTTCTCAAGATTATGAAGAAGGAGAAGAATGTGGGCGATACGCCGTATATACGCTATGTGATGCTGGAAACGCGGGGAGGCAAGATGTGGAAAAAGTACAAAGCCATGGAATCCTGTTCGCAGAACTGCATCGCGTGGGGAGACATTCTGAAGGAGCGAGAAAACGGGGAAGAAGATTATCAGCAGTTCATTGAGACACTGACCGGCCTGAACCATCACGTCGAATACCTGCATACAAAGTACATGCTCGTCGATCCTTTGTCCGATGATCCCCTTGTCATCACGGGCTCGGCCAATTTCAGCCAGGCCTCGACGACCAAGAACGACGAGAACATGATTATCATTCGCGGCAACACACGCGTGGCTGATATCTTTCTCTGCGAATTCATGCGGATGTTCAACCACTTCCGTAACCGAAACAAGTTGAACAGGATGTCCGATGCGGCGTTCAAAAAGGCGGAATATTTGAAGCCGGACGACTCCTGGACAAAGCCTTACTACACGGACGGCTCACAGGAGCAAAACGAACGGCTGCTGTTTAGCTAACGTTCAATCAACTAACGTTTAATAGGAGAAAAGTCATGACCGCCAAACTGGAAAGTAAAACCTTCTATTTTTTTGATTTCGACGACAACACCATGTTTTTGAGCACGCCCATTTTCGTGAAAAACCAAGAGACAGGCGAGGTGGTGGGCGTGAGCACTTCCAAGTTCGCCGAAATACGCATGGACCTCGGCAAGGTCGGACGCTGGAAAGACTTTGCTCTTTTTGACGGGAGTTATAGCCATTTCCGCGATATTCCCGAAGACCAGTTGCAGCCGGGGCAGAAACAGTGGTTTGTGCAGGACATCGAGAAGGCCCTTGCAGAATCCCCCGACAAATGGCAAGCCCCTTCCTGGGACTTGTTTGTCTATGCCTGCAGAGAGCAACGGCCGCTCTCCATTGTTACGGCACGGGGACACAGCCGCGAAACGCTCAAGGCGGGTGTACGGGTGTTGCTGGAACAAGGATTGATCGAGCAAGAACCTAATTATCTGTCCATTTATGCAGTTGGGAATCCGGAAATTACCGAGGAGTTGATTGCGGGGCTGGAGGACGAGCCGGAAATTGCCCAGGAATTGATCGGGCGGCTGGTAGACAATCCGGTAATTGCCCAAAAGTTGATCGCGTGGCTGGTAGACAAGCCGAAAATTGCCCAAGATCTGATCGCGTGGCTGGTAGACGAGGCGGAAAAGAAGTCCGAGCCCAAGGATCTCACTTCGGAGTTGAAGAGGATCGCTATCCGTAAATCGGTCAATAAAGCGCTGGAAACCTACGGCACCGAACCGGAGCACATCTTCGGCATGTCCGACGACGATCCAATGAATGTGGACCTAATCATCAAGGCCATGTGCGACTGCAAGAAGAAGTATCTCGATAAACGATTTTTTGTCATCGACACCCACGAAGGAGAGAAGGTGAAGCTGGAAGTCTTCCCTCCCGACTATCCCGTCACGGGCAAGGCTGCTAGGGACGAAGTCGTGGGCTAAAAACGGCAGGCGGCTTGTTCAAGCATAAATTTGAGGAATATGGTGCTATTTCGGCGTGCCGTACGAGTTCTATTGCACTTGTGCCGAGGCGTTCGGGTCGAAAGGATTCGTTCTGACCGCGAGCGAAAACAGGTACGGATAATCGATTTTCAAATGCTCCATGTGAGCGAGCCATTCACGCACCATTAATCGATGGGCCCTTCTGATATCTCCGCTCAAATGGTCATAGTCGGTTTCCGGCAGGTCATTGACTGTCGCTCTGTGCGACAGCTCCTCGGCCAGATGGAAAACCGCCCAGAGCAGCTCGGTAAATGATTCATGCTCCAGCAGATTTGGATTCTCCAGCAGCCGCAGCAGAAAAGCACGCTTGCCCACGATGAAGCTCTGCAGGCCCTGCAGGTCGCCCGTGCGACTGTCTATTTTGTATTTGTGTTTTTTCAGCACGACCTCCATCTGATCGAAATGCTCCGGCGACCATTCGTTGTCGACAATCAGATGTTTTGCAATTTGCTGGGCATTTTTGTCGAAATTTGTGAAAAACTTCAGCAAATCGGTGCCGACCTCGCTGAAAAAAGCGCCGATTACCATGTTGAGCTTTTTGAGCATGGCGCGTTTTTCCCTCTCGCCCAGCAGATGATGGATAATCAGCGTTACAAGCAGCACTTCTATAAAGACAAACGCGATATCGCCCAGCAGGTAGATGAAGATATGATGAGTGTCTCTGAAAACGACGTAATGCAGCGAATAAAAAAAAACCGACAGCAGAACCAAAAGCAGGCCGAGAAGAACACGCTGAGTTAAATTATTCTTTTTCATAAATATACCCTAAGGATTTCTTATTCAGCACCACTTTTTGCATGTAGAGCAAAATAAGCGGGCACATAAACCTACAAAAGTATTGATAAACGGTCAATATCTTAATATGCTATGGAGCAAATATTGAATCTTTTTAGGGGATGTATGATGCAGAAGCGAAGGTTAGGAAATACTGATTTGGAACTGACAAGCGTTGGCCTGGGCGCCTGGGCAATGGGCGGGCCGTGGCTGTACGGGTGGGGGCCGCAGGACGACGATGAGTCAATTGCCACCATCAATCGTGCATTGGAAGAAGGCATCAACTGGATAGACACCGCGGCCATTTACGGTCACGGGCGCTCCGAGTCCGTTGTAGGCAGGGCACTGAAGCAGATGAGTCGAAAACCGCTTGTCGCCACAAAGTGCGGCCTGTGCTGGGACGAGCAAAATGAAAGAATCCCCCGCCTGAAGGCCCAAAGCATCCGCGCCGAGTGTCACGACAGCTTAAAAAGGCTCGGTATCGATACGATAGACCTCTACCAGATACACTGGAATCAGCCTGATGAGGACATCGAAGAGGGTTGGACGGAAATGGCCCGGCTCGTCGAAGAGGGCAAAGTACGGCACATCGGCGTCTCGAATTTCGAGGTCGGGCAAATCCGGCGTATCCAGAAGATTCATCCCGTCGCTTCGCTTCAGCCGCCCTACAGCATGCTTTATCGCGGAGTTGAAGATGAGCTGCTGGATTATTGCGGGTCAAATGATATCGGCGTTATCGTCTACAGCCCGATGCAGAGGGGACTGCTCACGGGCAAATTTGATGCTGAGCGTGTTGCTAATTTGCCCGAGGGCGACCATCGAAAAGCAAGTCCGGATTTTCAACAGCCGCAGTTCGGCGCCACGTTGCAGCTTGTCGAACAATTACGGCCTATCGCCGAGCGCAACGGCCGGACACTCGCACAGTTGTCGATTAGCTGGGTGCTGCGCAGGTCCGAAGTTACAGCAGCAATAGTCGGGGCGCGAAATCCGAAGCAGATTACAGAAACCGCCCCGGCCGCCGATTGGGAGCTGAGTGAAAAAGATATAGAAGAAATTGAGCAGCTATTAGCCGAACGCCAGGCAAAGATAAATGACAGGTAGAGACAAAAATGGCAAATGACAAAGATGTTTATACAAGTCCTCTCGTTGAGAGAAACGCTTCGAAAGAAATGGCCGAGCTTTTCGGCGCCCAGAAAAAATTCACCACCTGGCGCCGGCTCTGGCTCGAGCTTGCAAAGGCCCAGCAGAAACTCGGGCTGGATATAAAGAACAGCCAGATAAAGCAGATGACCAGGAACCTCGACTATATCGACTTCAAAAAGGCCGCCGGTTACGAGAAACAATTCCGGCATGATGTTATGGCGCATGTCTATACGTTTGCCGATGCGGCGCCGAAGGCCGATCCGATCATCCACCTCGGAGCAACAAGCTGCTACGTCGGTGACAACGCCGACTTGATTATCATGCGCCAGGGGCTCCAAATCGTCGCCGGCAAAGTCGCGGCGTTGATTAACCTGCTCGGCAAATTCGCCAAAAAATACCGCTCGGTAGCCGCGCTGGGATTTACACACTATCAGCCGGCACAATTGACTACCATCGGCAAGAGAGCGACGCTTTGGTGCTACGAGTTCGTAATGGATTTGCAGGAGATTGAGCACCGTCTCGAAACGCTGCCCTTTCGGGGCGTCAAAGGCACAACAGGTACGCAGGCCTCTTTCCTGGAACTGTTCGACGGCAACCACAGTAAGGTCAGGCAGCTCGATAAGGCGGTGGCCGCGGCGTTCGGTTTCAAGAAAATCTGTGCCGTAACGGGCCAGACCTATCAACGGAAAATCGACGCTCTCGTCGTCAATACTCTTGCTTCTGTCGCGCAGTCCGCTCACAAGATGTGCAACGACATCCGGCTGCTTGCAAATCTCAAGGAAATCGAAGAACCGTTCGAGCAATCGCAAATCGGCTCGTCGGCGATGCCTTATAAGAGAAATCCGATGCGCTGCGAGCGAACGACCGCCCTGAGCAGATTTGTGCTGAGCCTTGCCTCCAGCCCGCAGATGACAGCCTCTGAGCAGTGGCTCGAAAGAACGCTCGACGATTCGGCCAACAGGCGAATCGTGATTCCGGAGGCGTTTCTGGCCGTCGATGGTATCCTGGAGATTCTTATCAATGTTGCGGATGGGCTTGTGGTCTATCCTAAGGTCATCGCCGCACGCGTAGCAGCAGAGCTGCCGTTTATGGCCACCGAGAATATTATGATGGCGGCGGTAAAAGCCGGCGGCAACAGGCAGGAGCTGCACGAGAAAATCAGGCTGCACTCGCACGCCGCCGCCGCTCAGGTCAAGAAGCTCGGCAAATCCAACGACCTGGTCGGCCGGCTCAAGGCGGACATTGCCTTCACAAAGGTGGATTTCGAGAAAATACTGAATCCCGATGCGTACACAGGTCGCGCACCACAGCAGGTCGATGAGTTCGTCAAAAATATCGTAACGCCAATCCGCAGCAAATATCGAAAAGCACTGGCTCGAAAAGTTGAGCTTAAAGTCTAAAGAAAAAATGTACTTGAAAGACAAAGTAGCTTTGGTAACTGGTTCCGCCGGCAAGGGTATGGGGCGCAGCATTGCACTGACGCTGGCCCGTGAGGGTGCAAAAGTTGCCGTGAATTATCGTACGAGTAAAGACCAGGCACAAGCTATAGTTGACCACATTCAAAGCCATGCCGGCAACGCGATAGCCGTGCAAGCCGATGTATTCGAATCTGAAGGTTGTACACATTTAGTAAATGAAACGGTCGAACGTTTTGGACGGATCGATATTTGTGTCGTCAATCCCGGCGCAGGCTGGCATCCGGAGCTTGTGGACAAGCTCGACTCGGCTGCTGCGATAGAGGATGTTCAGCATGAGGTCGCGCCATTCCTGCATTTAATGCCGCTGGTGCTGCCTCAAATGTATAAACGTAAATGGGGAAGGATAATCGGAATCGCCCTATTGCCGCCTTACGAGTCACCTGCTTACTCTTACAATGCGGGCAAAGCCGCCAGAGTACATGCCATGCTCGGCGCGCGCGATCAGGCATGGCGTAATGGTGTGACTGTCAATGTTATTGCTCCCGGACCGGTACCAGCAATCGAAAGCTTAAGCGAAGCTGTTGAACAGTGCCAGCGTGGCCCCGCATGGGAAAAACGCTCAAATACATCACCGCAGGATATCGCGGAAAGCGTCGCTTTTTTATGCTCCGATGCCGGCAGATTCATTACGGGATGTATATTACCATTTTTATATCATTCATAGGTAAAGTATATTATGACCAGAGAAGAACTGATTAAAAGAATTAAAGAGACTGCTTATCTTGAAGGCGATTTCGTCCTTCGCAGCGGCAAGCGCAGCAAATATTATCTCGATAAATACCTGTTCGAGACCTGCCCTGATATACTAAAGGCGCTGGGCGAAGAATTCGCCGGATATATGACGGATGATGTCACACTTATTGCCGGCGCCGAATTGGGCGGGGTCGCTTTGGCTGCTTCAACCGCAATGGCGACCGGCAAGAACTGGGTGATTATTCGCAACAGCAAGAAAGGCTACGGCACCGGCAAGATGGTCGAGGGCGTTTTAAACGCCGGCGATGTCGTTCTGCTCGTCGAGGACATCGCCACGACCGGCGGGCAGGTCCTCGAAGCGGCAAAGATTATCACCGAAGCCGGGGCGACGGTCAAAAAAATCGTTTGCGTCATCGACCGCAAACAGGGAGCCGGTGAGAATATCACCGGCGCCGGCCACAAATTCGAGTCCATCCTCACAAAAGACGACCTCGGAATAAAAGACAGCTAATCCGTAACAGAACCGGGTTGAATCTTCGAGATGCTCAGTTTTGAGTTATCAGGGATAATATGCTAAAAGTGCCATATCAGGCCGCCGGTGACGCCGTTGTTCAAATCCTGAGACCGTGACAGAGGAAACTGATAGCCGACTCGCACGTCTGTATCATCCCAGAGACCGAATAACACGCCGACGATACCCTCGGCGAGCCAATCGCCGTCTTCATCGCCGGACAGGCCCAGGGCCAGGTCTGCCTCCAATATTACGCTGAAATGGCCGGGCGAAAGTTCATCGGCATGCTCGTGATGTGTGTGACGGCCGGCGTGAAAGTCTTCATAGCCAAATGTGTGAATCAACGCCGACCGTAAGAAGAATTCCGCATCGCTGCTTTCGGTTGGGTATTCGAGACCTGACTGAGTATTGAGCGCCCACCAGCCACCGAGATCGATCCACGTGGAAAACGATGGCGCCAGTGCGACTTCGTCTTCGGCGATACCGCCTTTGGTTGTGCCCGTGGTGGTTTCGACCTCCAGGTTAAAGGCCATGAGAAATCGTTCGTATTGGGCCAGCAGCACACGCGGCGAGACGGCGAGATTTCCGAAGCCTTCGGTAGTCTCTTCGTCGCTATCGATAAAAACGTATGGTACCTCGAATATCAGGCCGAGTCTGCGAGAGACGGGCCATTCGATTTCAGCACAAATCTCCTGCTGGCGAAGTCCTGTCTCGCTGCGCGTGCTGTAATCGAGCAGGAAGTCTCGCCGTGTAAATGCCGGTTCGGCACGAAACGAGTGAATCATGGGGGTGCCGAGCGGGCTGAAGTGACTGTGAACCGGACGATCATGCCATCCTTCGTCCATGCTGAAACCGAAAACAGCCGGCGGTTCGGAGTGCAGCTCTTCGGCACAAACCTGTTTCGACAATGAGCACGTTCCGAGAACAAAAAGCAACGTGTTTAAAGCGATAGCCGAATTGATTCTGCTGCCCGATGTTTGATTATAAGTTACAGGTTTCTGTGTTGTGATAAGATTTCGCTCCATAATCCGTTATCTCCCAGTCGATCTTATATTCTGATATTGTCAAGAGAGGTAGAAGTATATTTCATGACGTTTTTTGCTGTCAATATTTGTTTTTGCAGCAGCATTTCGTTATTATCAGCAAAACCATACAATATAATATAGTGAAGATATACGGAGGTTTATCGTGTGGTATGGTGCGCTTGCAATGTCAATTGTTGCTGCTTATGTTTTTTGCTTCTGGTGGTGCTATGAGGTCATTACCCGCTTCCGGCAGGATTTGAAAGAGATTTTCAAACTGAAAGAGATTACCAGAACTCTAATTATAATCTTCGTCTGGATAATAACGATTCTAATTATGCTTGGTGTAATCTTATTTAGCTATGTAATGATCAAAAGACTTGTCTGGTACTTTGGGATTTTTTAACAAAACAGCAGGCAGGGAGCGATGAATCGCACCATTAATTCTAAGCAAACATAGTGAGAAATGTGTGGCAGCCACTGAGCAAACGCAAAAAATGTGTGACTGCCACCCGGCCCACCCGGCCGTCCCATTGAATTCGCTTGTTATCAGTTTGAATTATTTGAAGAATGTTCCTTGGGTGCTTTAGGCTTTTCCCAAAACCATATACTAAAAGGCAGTGTTGCGAAATACACTATTGCTTTGAATAACTTGATTAATTTGTCCATGATGTCTCCCTGTGATTAAAGTAAAGACAACACAATAGTATATCGCAATTTTCTCCTCAAAACACATTTCTTCAATTGAAATATAGGTATTTGTCTAAACATTCATCAAGGCCGTTTGATGACTTGGATGATAACTTTATGGGTGAGCGACGTATTTACTCGTACGTTCCACTCACTGGTTCTGCTTATTTTTTATGTATTGCTCTCCATTCAGACACAAATATTTTCAGAGAGTCAATTTTAACTTCCAGGAATAGATATCCTTGCCCAGATTGGCATATGATCTGACACATCTGCTTTGCTCTTTGAATAAATGCTCTTGATCTGTGTTTTATTCAACTGGAAGAAGTTCTTTCCATGTATGGCTTGAGCAAACAACTCTGAGAAATCGAACACACCATAGTCATAATCGTTAGAACCGGCCTGCCCTGCTTGCTGGTTCTGAGTATCGGGCGGCAAGCCAGTCTCGTTCTTGTCGATGAAAAATGCCACATGATCAAACGTTTCATCCTTTCGGGCGTTTGTATTGAAAAGCGAAGTTTGATCCGGATGAACATCCAGAAATGGAAAATTCACTCTTGCTGCACTCTGTCCTGTCAGCAGATTGCTTTTCAACTCTATAAGTAGTTTAACAATGTCAGAGTAACGACTATCTGGACTGACAAAATCCATGTTCAGGTCGCCCATTAGAATCATATTCTTGTAATACATACGCTTGGATTGCTTTGCTCGCCGGACTAACCATTCAAGTAACGCGAAGAACTCTCTCGTCCTTTCCTCCTCGCTCTGCCCATAAAGCAAATGCGCGTTTACAGCAAGAAAATCTACCGGGCTGGCACTGCCCTTTCCTTTGATGGAGAACGATGCACAATGAGGAGTGCGAATAAATGTGAGGAACTTTGGATGTTCAACGTCACTCAGCCCAAGCTTGTCTTTTCCTTGTTGTGCTCTCTGCTTATTGGTGTCATCGAAGTCCTTAAAGAATTTCTTCCAGACATTGACATCTTGCTTTAGCGTACTTATGACAACAGAACGGTCATAAGTTATGTCGGAGGCGAGTTCTTTTAGTTCAATCCTTTCTGGCCGGTAGAGATAAGCAAGCCTCTCTCTCAAACCTTTCGCTCCAGGAATAGCACCGGTCGTGTCTGAGACGATCAATTCAAAACTCGGTCCAAGCATTTTTTTCAGCCGTCTGATGCCGGACAAGTCATCCATGACTTCCTGAATAGCCAGTAGATCATAACGGGAGATAAACCGCTTCAAGAAATTCCACCGTTTCTTATTATCGCCATCCTTACCCAACTTCAAGGCATTGAACGAGCCTATTATAACAGAATCATTCCGCCTGATTGGACATCCGTATCGCATTGGATCTTGGCTCAATTTGGCGTTGATGGCTTGCCATTGCTGTTCGCTGAATCCTGACATAGTAACTCCTTAATTATTACTCATCCCTCTAATACCAGGAGAAATGGAAGACAATCCTTCATAATCTTTTTCACCTTCAATCTACTCTCACGTAGAACAGTGTATATATGGTTTTCCGTATAAGACGTCAGACCTCGATAATTGTCCGTATAACACCCCTTTGCATGAAAGCCGTAAGTAAGTTTTTGAACAGAACTTAGGCCGCCTTCTTTCTTTATTAGGCGTCTTACATGGTTTCCGTATATCATCCCAAGCCTCTCGGCATAAAACAAGAAAACACACACTACGACGTTGCCGCTTCAAAGCTACTAAATCTGCTATGTTCAATTATAGATGCTGCCTTCCTATCAAGCAAAGAAAAAAGGATACTCAATTGACTATTTTTTTTGTGTTTCTTCGCAGTTCTTCGTGGTCCTTCGTGCCCTTCCATGAGAAGGCTGTTCAAGTATAATATTTACCGTTGCGAATCCTTTAAGTCTTTTTTGTCTTGCTTCCATTCGCACTCTGTTAGTGGGCCTGGTTGTGGCCCGGTGCCTG
>Ga0180438_10002331_pt1 | contig 31241 bp, 29 predicted proteins | sample SS_ome_12_FD_132455 | JGI IMG/M metagenome (GOLD analysis project Ga0180438, IMG submission 132455) | Hypersaline lake sediment archaeal communities from the Salton Sea, California, USA - SS_3_D_2 metaG | ecosystem: Environmental > Aquatic > Non-marine Saline and Alkaline > Hypersaline >...
CCCGACTTCCTCAATTCCTCCACTATTTCCTCGGGCGACTTCTTTATGGCTCTCTCGAGACTAGAATAGCCTCCATTAGCAATGTAGTGATCTATGTTCTCAGGATCAATGTGGCCACAGCGACCTAGTATGAGGTGAAGTTCACTATCAAACCTGGGAAGTTCTGGGATATAGATCGCCTCCCCGTCACCTCCTTCAACGGTCCCCAAAGCGAGCTCAAGGCAAGGGTCATCACTCACGATATAGCCTTCGACGAGCCGCTGCGTCGCATCCGGAGTTACATTCCCGTAAACGACACGAAGAGATTCAGGTTTGGATATGATAACCAGCGGCTCCGCATGGCATAACCCCATACACCCCACCTGCACAATTGGGACTTCCAGGTTTCTTCTCGTTAGCTCTTTCTTAAAGGCATCAACTACATCCAGAGCACCGGCTGCCCGCCCACAGGTGGCCGCGCCCACCATAACATAGGGGCCTTGCTGCAGAGCTTCCCATGCCGACTTCGCCTTGGTGCTAATTTCTCTGAAACTCATGTTAAACACAATATCGAAGTGACAGCAGGCCCTGGCCTCAATCCGCTTCGCCCTCGGATTCGTGTTTGTACGGTATCAAAACTTCTTCTACCTTAAAGGGCGTCATTTTGGGATAGATTTTGTCCTTTATTACTACGACGGGAGCCAGCATGCAGCATCCAATACAGGCTACTCTCTCTAGGCTAAAGAAACCGTCCGCGGTGGTGTCGCCCACTTTGATATCTAGCTCGCGCTCTAAGGCATCCAAAATAAGCTTACCCCCAGCCAAATGACAGGCAGTCCCCATACAGACCACAGTATGGTACTTTCCTAATGGAACAAAGCGAAACTGATTATAGAAGGTTGCAACTCCCCAAACCTCGACTTCTGGCATCTCCAGGAAGCTGGCAATTCGCTTCATCGCTTCCTTGGGGAGGTACCCAAGTCTTGTCTGGACTTCCTGCAATAAGGGAAGTAGATTTTTCCTATCTTTTCTATAGGACTCTAGAATCTCAGTTACTACCTGGCCAACTTGTTCCTCTATGACCATTCGTGCGCCAGTCTGAGACTATCCCTTCAGTTGCTTGGCAAATCCAGGCAGAAAAGCCCCTATTCCGGTCGTTTCCCGAGGACCGATAGTTATCTCCCATTCAAGGTTGAGAGCGTCTTCGAGTTCGCCTTTGATCCTAGCTACTTTCCCCGGGATAACTAGCTTTCGATGTTTGACCCTATCTCCGATGCCGGACTTCTTAATGAATGTCCCCACGGAGTCCCCGCTGAACTTCCCTGCTGCCCAGGCAGTCAGGACACCCAGTCCTTCCGCATCCTTAACACAAACGTATGCAGGGATCTTGGTAGCCTCGACAGCCGAAGACACCAAGAAGTACGTCAGAGCCCAATTCGAAGTGATAAGAACCGGAGAGTATTCGTCAGGTTCTCCTACTTCATAATACTTTTCCTCTACGGCCATGGGGAAACGAGGATCGGTGTAGATGTTAAGACGCTGAACCAGAATAGGAAGCAGAGAATGACGATCAAAATCAGAAAATACGATAACGCTAGCCCATTTGTTTATGAAGGCGGACCCCACTAGCATTTCCTTCAACCCGTCTCCAGCTATGAAACAAGGAAAACCAATAGTGGGATAGCCAAGTGGCTTGAAACCCTGTTTTAGCGCCGCCTTCCTGATAAAAGTCTGGTCTCTCATAGCATCCAGTAAATTGTCTGAACCCGGATCCAGAACCAGTTCCTCAATACCGGCATCCTTCATCTTGGTAGTTAGAGAGACAAGTTCTTCTACGCTATGCCCATGAAGACCAACAGGAGTGAGATTCTCCTTGATCTTTGGTATCGCCTCATCAATGTTTTCCTTGGTTATGGGGTAAACGAGTGGGTGCCTGTCCGCACATATATCCCGTGCGGCGAACAAGGCATCCATGTCCTCAGAGATTAAGATCATGCCCAGGTCTGTTGAATCGTAGACTTTCTTCACCAGAGCCAGAAACTTGTCCTTACTCCCGGATTCGAAACGCAGTGCTAACAAGTCTGCCTCCAGGCCTACACCAACCCAGGGAAACTGCAAATCCTTTATCTTCTTGATTTTCTCCTCGATCTTGGCATCGTCATCTTTGTCTGAGATGAGGAGGGCAATGCCGGGCGAATGGACGAAAGTCTTCTCATGACGGTATATCACCTCTTCGTTACCGATCTGTACCGCGTTGTCACCGGCACCTATGGTGACAAGCTTTATCGGCGGTGCCAGAAGATCCAGCAGCTTTTCTTTCGTCTCATCCGAGAGATAGGGGCATTTGTCCACAGTAGTCCCGGCCGACGCCAGTTTCATGGCAAAGGCAAAACAGGTAGGGAATCCACAGTCTCGACATGGTTTTCTGCCTGGAAGCATCTTTACGATTTCAGAACCTGCAACTGGCATAATAAACCTCCTTCTGCAGCTACTAGTTGTCAGCTTGCATTAAGCCGACCGCTGAATATTCCCATAGTTATGTTGGAAGCTCCACTTCCCCCTGCAACCAGGGATGCTTAACTTTGTCCAGGAACTCCAAGAGTTCGTCCACGTTCTTGACATCTTCCTCGCTGGCTATTTTATCGTAGAGTCCTTTTGCTTCTAGGGCATCTTTGAACCTTTCCTTCAACTCTTTAGGCATCCACACTATCCTGGCCAGACCACCATCAGCCTGGATGAACTTCGGAGACCTCAACTGCTCCAATCCGGTTCCCAGTCTTCCCTCTATCTGTTTTCCTCCAGAAGTCTCACCGGCCATGTGGGAAAATGTCTCCCCAATCACTGTCTCGCCCTTATATTCTCTATGCACCACTCCAAAAGCGTCCGTTTCGGGAATGTAGTAAACGATTGCCTCGAAGCAGCCACAAGACGTGTGGGGGTGTTCAAACGCACTATATAGGTAGACCCTGTCATAACTTCCCAGCGACTTTTCGGCTTCTATCGAATTCGCTCCCGAATACTCACCTCTCACGGGGTCTATCAGCTCTCCCTTTGGTATAGCAAATATGGGGCCATCGGGGTCAATCTTGGCAGCCGCTCTGCCGTCGAACCAGTTTATCGCTCCACAGTTGGCGATTCTATTGGGAGTAATGATAGAGACGTGTGTTGGGGCGAAGCTCTGGCACAAAACGCAGCCGTAGAAAGTATCTACATCCTCGTCATTCAAGGTCCTTGCACGCTCATCCCGCGCGCCATATACTTCTAAAGCATGAGGGAGCAGCTCCTCTATCTTCTTTTCGTCCGTGATAATAGTCACCTGGATGGCTTCGATGATTGGCATCTCTGAGGTATAGAGCAAGACGTAGATTTCTCCCAGCTCCCGCAGGGAATCAAAACCCTTCTTATAACAGTCCTTGTTCATTCTCATCCATGTATCTTGCCTTTGATTCATATGGTACCAACCCTCAACCATATTGGTGAACATGTGGATCCTTCTCTCGATGATGGCTTCAGCGTCCTTGTCCAGTTCCCCTCCGGCCACATCAACCAAGACGGCTACAGGGTAGCTTCCCCCTTTGCCCGTCGCCTCATCGTAAGGCTGCAAATCACCTATGTCCGGGCCAATAATCTCCACTTTTTCATTTTCTATCTCGTCAGGACTCTTGACTGTCGCCAGTTCAAACTTATGCGCTACTTTCGGTCCACCGAATTCAATGTATAGGTCCTCCTTCCTTATCACCTCGCCTTCATACTGAGGTCCTATATCTGCGTGAAATTCACCTTCCATTTTCCTTTAGTCTCCTTTCTTCAGATTGGCTATAAGGCTTTCCAGAAATTCCACCCACTTCGCATCTTTCTTGAAATTAGGCAGCGAGTAGTTGGCATGGGGGAAGTAATGCTTGCACAGAGTCACAGTCTTCAGATGAGGTGCGAAATGCTTGAGAGTAGAAAGGCCCTGGTTACCGAGATCGGACCTTATGCCGCAAAACATCACCAGGTCGTGGTTTCCTTCTTTCTTAACTCCCCGCCATTCAGGGTCCTTAAGAGCATTCACTATCTCAACGGCGTCGTAAACGCAATCCGGTTGTGTTCCCAGTTCTACAATCTTTCCTTTGGTCTGGGCTGTCGCACATATAGGAACACCGGCTGCTTTGGCTATTTCAAGGGCATATTCCATGAGAACCTTGCCATCGTCTGTGGATTCCAGTAACAGAGGCCCAACTACAAGAAGCGGCCTCTTGGCCTTCTTTATGAGATTGGCATACTCAGCGGGATCTTCTATCAGCTTCGCCGATTTGATTCCCGTTAGTACGTTCACTCTGTGGCGTGGTACTACTGCACTCATCTTCTCCTCCTTCTAGGACATTTTTCCGGTTACTAGTGTATCACTGCGTCAATAGGAACCTTGGTAGGATAGGTACCGATGAGGGTAGGCAACCCGATAGGCTCCCTCGGCTGCCAGCCGATTTCCTGCAGGTATGCGCGGACCTCCTTTTTGTACACTAGCGGAATATCCGCATCCCTGCGTACAAAAAGGTGAATATCCTCAGGAAGACCGGTTCCAATATACTTCTTGTACAGAGAGATATAGTGGTTCAGTTTTATCGCTCTTCCTTGAGGAGTATCGTTTCTTCTTATGCAAAGCTTGGCTATCATAGGCATAGCTTTTTCCTTGGTCTCGCACACATAAGCCAGGTGCTCGGGTGCCGGCTCCACTGTGTCCACAATCTCTCTCTTTCTCGCATCCATAGCCTTCCAGTCATCCTCTTCCTTCCTGGACAGGTATAACCTCCTATATTTGGAGGAGTGAGGGCCCAGAACAACAGGCACACCCAGCCTGTTGAACCCCGTGCCGATGGAAGCCGCCTTCTGGGAATATGCTCCCCAAGCTACTCCACAGGCACCCACTCGGTTAAGGACATAGTCTGCCATTACTTCGTAGTTCGCTCTCAAAGGCAACGCAGCAAATATATTAGCTATCTTTATTGCCGCTCCAGAGATGTGACTATTGGAAACACACGAACCAATATTCACGACACCGCCGCCGTCAAAGTCAGGCGGATACTTTTCATACACCGTCAAGCCGTCCTTGTCCTTCTTCATCCCGGCAACCATGGCCGCGCAACCTGTCAGAACCACGATGTACTTTCTCTTGGCGAATTCATCCACCATGTCGGCAATGTCCTCTATATCGGGGTAATTGGAACAGCCCACCAGGGCAATGACTCCCGGGATTGTACCCAGGGTTATGGGCGCGCCAACGTTCCTGATCTCGGTATCCATAATTGGACCACGTCCAGCCCTGCACTTCCAGGTCTCCATACTTGCCGCTGTCTGCATTATCTTGAAGATAGCAACGTTGTTTGGACATTCCTCTTCACATTTGCCGCAGCCGATACAGTTCAGGAACTGCTGCCTTATTGGGTCGAAGTTACCTTTGGCAACCTCAGTTATACCGCCACCAATGTTAAAGAGGTTGGGACAAACCTGTTCGCACATCTTGCAGTTGGTGCACTTCTTAGCCAGCTCTACAGCTTCTTCCTCCGTTAGCAACTCCTTCTTTCTGTGGGGAGCAATCTCCATGGCAACTTTGACCGCCACCTCCGCCGCCTTGGGTGAGTCCAGGATGGCGAACTGCTCCTTGTTGTCCACCATTCGCCTCACTATCTCGTCTGTATCCATTTCGGTGGCATCCTCAAGCCCGTACATGGCCTTGTCCAGGCAGGCGATCATTGCTGAACCCACCTTGGCTGCTTCCTGAGGAGTATCAGTCCTTATACACTGCTCGTCGGTCATTATCACGTCGGCAATGCCTGTTCTCATGAAGAAAAGGGCACGGGAGAGAGGACCAACGATTGTGGCTTTGTCCGAATACCTGGTTGTCTCCAGCGCAGTGCAGCACAAGCCACAGACCTCCACCTCATCTTCAAGGTTGTGCTCCCTGAGGTAGTCAATTACCACGGTCGAGGTGGCCGGATTATGACCTGATACCAGAATAACGGGCTTGCTTTTGTCTATTGCCCCCCAGCCCATGTCAACCAGCGCAGTATCAGCGACGGAGGTAGGATAGCCAAATCCCACTATTTGTGCGATGTCAGCTACTTCCATGCCAACATGATCCAGCATACTGGCATGCAAGGCCTTGGACTCATAGTCAAGAGCACTTCCCTCCTGCCCTGTATGGCAAGAATCAAGAAGATGAGCAATCTCCTTAAACACATACTCCAGCGCTATCTGAAGGTCTCCTAGGGTCTCGGGCTTCAGCCCTACAACTGTCCTTATATTTGGTGCTTCCAGTTCAATCGATGTTCCCAGATCTATCTTCTTATCTGGACCATACCTATCAATCAGGAACTCCAGTATATGCCCACCGTGAGCAGCATGAGCGGAGCATCCCATCAAACATGCGATAAGTACAAACCTGGCCTGTTGGGTAGCTATATCTATACCACAGGCACCCCTTCTACCCTCTGTGAGGTCACACTTACCGTAGGTGCAGAAGCAACACAGATCACAGAATGGTGCATAGAAAGGGGCATATGTCTTCAATAGCCTCATATCCCACTGTCTGAGATCAGGAAGTTCCGGCATTGGAGTCGGACCTACCGGCTCCCACGGAAGCTCCGCCTTTATCTTCTCATGGATTTCTTCTAGTTTCCGGGTTATCTCTTTGACTTCTGCCATTTTTTCACCTCGTTTCTATGGTCTCCTTCACTAGCTTTAGAGTCTCAGGATGTCGTAAGACAAGGATATTCGCTCCAGCCAGCAAGAGAGATAATACAGTAATTCCTTCCCAAAGCAATCCCTGTTCCTTGCTTTCCTTGGCCTGCTTCGTTTTCCAACACTCTGCCCCCAGGTCAGCGATAATGGGCATCATGGTCATATTGTCTTTCGTGATTATCCCGATCTGTTTCACCCTTTCCATCAGAGAAAAGCTGTATTCCATACCGTAGCCCAATGCCGCAGATTCAGGGTCGATAACTATCTTTTCAGCGGGAAAGAACTTGCAGAGCTTTACATTCAGTTCCTTCAGCAAATTGATATCCAGAGGGCTTAGAGCGCTGGCATTGTGTCCATGGTCTAACAGTGTCTTTCCAACAACCTCGTAATTCTCCTTCTGGACTGGTCCTATAAGGAGGTTCATACCATCGCAAGCTTCGGCGACTTTGGGCAGAACCTCCGCATCTTTTCTATCATCTCCAGAGCCGTAGATAATGAGGGGGACATCTATAGCCTCGGCTACCTTTTTTGCTATGTCTGCCGCTCCATCAGCGGAACTATCCTTCACTGCCGGATCGGTGCTTACCAGACGAAGGAATACCGCGTCTGCGCCGAATTCCTCACACTTTTTGGCCCATTTCACCGGATCGGCTATCACATCTTTGAAAGGTTCAACTAGGTGTTGGGCCCAGTCCTGAGGCTCCATATCGATAATCTCTAGGGCAAATTTCGCCGGGTTAGGATTTGATCCCTGGTCAAAAAAATGAAAGGGGAGAATATTCTCTCCCCCTATCTTCAAGCTCTTCTTTCCCTTCCCAATGGTTACCTCTCTGACTACTCCACTATACGCTTCAACTGGCGGTTCATATTCCATTCTTTACCCTCCTAACTTTCAAGCCAGGCATCTGAGTACAAGTTCTCTCCGGTAAGGACCTTGGCTGTCTTAACATACTCAACTTCCTTTGGAGACAGGGAAGACAGGTCTATGTCCTCTCCGTCCATGGTCCTGTAAATAAGTTCCACTATTTCCGGCATCTTTCCCTGGATCAAGTTCATGAACTCCTCATCCAAAGGATCGGCAATCGCGGAATAAAGACCGTTTCTATCCAGCATAACCGCATATGTGCGGTTAAGAAGTGGCCTGAGGTCATCGGGTACCCCGTTGGACACGTTGGAGAGTCCTACGGTCGACTTGATCTCGGGCAACACGTCCTGAAGTATATTTATGAATTCCAAACAGACTACGGCGAATCTCTGTCCTTCTCCAGCCGTACTCACGGGAAGGATTATGGGGTCAACCCAAATGTCTTCGTTAGGAATCCCCAATTCGTTAGCATAGGTTACCGTGTCCATAATACTCTCTATCTTGGAATCGACATCCGGAGGCATCCCTTTGTCAGTGATTACCGAAATCACCACGTCGCTATTGTATTTCTTGGCTAACGGCAGCATTTGCTCTTTGGAGAGAGATTTCCCCGAAGCGGAGTTGAGCAGAGGTCTCTTCTTGCAAGCTTTCAGTCCCGCCTCCATAGCTTCAGGATTCATAGTATCTATGGACAGAGGTAGGTCACTGGCCTCCTGAACTGTGTTCACCAACCATTCCATGGTCTCCTCGGTATCCTTCTTCATAGGGCCGACATTCAAATCAATGTAGTTGGCCCCAGCTTTCGTCTCGGCTTTGGCCAAATCCTGGATCACTTTGGCATCCCTTTCCTTTATCGCTGTGGAAATTGCCTGCGCTATGACGTGTATGTTCTCTCCTATGATGACCATGCCGAGTACCTCCGATTTGTTGGTTCAAAATCCACAAGAAGCAATGCAATATAGCAGGGATAAAGCAATTTGTCAAACCTCTGTGTCGGCTCCGTCGGAATCCCAACGGCCCTATCTGCTATGGCCTATCATGGACCTCCCTTCCAAGGAAGGAACAGAGCCAGTTAGCTATGGTGCCACCGCTTTGCTATAATCTTTACACATATCGATCAACAAATAGACATCGGAATGCCGCAATTGCCTCGGAGTCGCGACTGGTCGGGATAGCAGGCCCACATGCCTAAGGACTACTATCAGATTCTGGGCGTGGCAAAGAACGCCTCGGATACAGAAATCAAGAAAGCCTATCGCAAGCTGGCTATGCAATATCATCCCGATCGCAATCCTAGCAACGAGAAATGGGCTAATGCGAAATTCAAGGAAATAAACGAAGCCTATGCAGTTCTCGGTGACCCTCAAAAAAGGAGGCAGTACGACCAATTCGGGACTGCAGGCGACATGGGCGATATCTTCAGCAGTCCCTTCACCAGAACCACTTTCCAGGAAATGATGAAGGACTTCGGCGGGGCCGGCCTCAGATTCGATTTTCTCGACGAAATATTTGGCGACTTCTTGAAAGGCAGAGGTTCTTCATTCTCCTTCAGAAGCTTTGGGGGTCGACCGGGGAGCGTGAGATTTGAAGCTCGGCCGGGACAAGAGATCAATCTCAACGAGATATTTGGACGACCCAGAACCTTGCGGGATGTTCGTTATGAGCTAACAATCAGCCAGGAAGAGTCCCTCCACGGGGTAACGAAAAGACTGAAGCGGCAGGGGAAGAGACTGGAGGTAAAGATTCCGGCCGGAGTAAGGACAGGTACCGTGGTGAGACTGAGGAATGCTCGGCAGATAAGCGACGGCGCACCTGGCGATATCTTGATCAAAGTCATAGTCGCATAAGCGCACGTCTATAAATAACGTATTCGATGTGGATTCAAATCAGGTCTTCCTCCATCAAAAGCCCGACATGTTTGCTGCTAATAGAAGTGACCTGTGAGAAGGCTTGTCCCAAATACTCCCTCGCCTTTTCATAATCATGAGCCTCAATTTCAGCTTCTACTTCGGAAAGCTTGCTTTCTATCGCGTCTGGCTCTGCAGGTTCCATGTAGCGCCTCATGATGTTAAACTCAGTCCTCAGTGCGTCGAACAGCCCTTGGCTTACCTCTTTGCCTCCCTCTAACTTTTCGCCTGTCAGCGTTGCCAGCCTATCCAGGGCGGCTGACACCAGAAATAGATTGGACTTAAGCCTTTCTGCGTGATGAAAAACAAGATTTGCTCCTTTCCTGTCCATGGTGCACCTCAACTTGAAATCCTTTCGCTATTAAAGCTAATTAAAACAGAAAAGTAACGGAATTACTATGCGTTCGGGGCTGCCAGGGTGCTACAATGAACTGTAGATCGGAGGCTCGTTGCAAATAGTCCGATTTGCGATTCGCGGCAAGGCAAGATACGGCATACTGGAGAACAGTATCATACGTAGCTTACGAGGCACCCCTTTTGTTCACTTCAAATATCCTGGCAATGCGGTGAAGTTTGATGGCAATACTTGCGAACTCAGTCAGGTGAAGCTGCTTGCTCCCTGCCTTCCCTCCAAGATAGTGGGCCTGGGGCTCAACTATCGCACACATGCCGAAGAGACCAATTTGTCCGTACCCGACGCACCACTTATCTTTCTAAAGCCATCCACCGCAGTTGTAGGCCCTGATGACGCTATCGTCTTGCCTCGTTCGTCTGGGCGCGTGGACTACGAAGGCGAATTAGGTGTGATCATAGGAAGGAAAGCCAGGGATGTGCCAAAAGACAAAGCACAGGACTACGTGCTGGGCTACACTTGCGTTAATGATGTTTCAGAACGCCATGCGCAAAGAGAAGACGGTCAGTGGACAAGGGCAAAAGGGTTTGATACCTTTGCGCCGATTGGTCCCTGGATCGTGACCGATGTCGCGCCGGACAACCTGAAAATCGAGACCTACCTCAACGGCGAACTCCGTCAATCGGCTTACACCAGCGACCTTATCTTTGGAGTGAACGACCTGGTGAGTTTCGTCTCAACCATAATGACCCTTTTGCCAGGAGATGTCATCAGCACGGGCACGCCTTCTGGCATTGGCCGCATGACCCCCGGTGACACAGTCGAAATCAAAATCGACAAGATTGGAACATTGAGGAATCAGGTGGTGAGCCAGAAATGAAGGACAGAGCGGTGAGTTTTCTCTCTGGCAGTATTAGTCTCGAAGGAATACTAACTATCCCTGAAGGAACCAGTCCGTTACCAGCAGTAGTGATCTGCCATCCTCATCCCCTCTACGGTGGCAGTATGGACAACAATGTGGTCTGCGCCGTGTCCGAAGCGCTTGCACAGGTGTCGTTAGCTTCACTCAGATTCAACTTCCGTGGCGTGGGCGGCAGCCAGGGTGCGTTTGGTCATGGCATAGGTGAAGGAGAAGATGTCCAGGCAGCCATCTCCTACGCAAGCGCGGTGACGGAAATTGACACTAATCGAATAGGGCTTGCGGGCTATTCAGCGGGAGTCGGCTTCGCCTTGCCAATTGCCGTAAATGACGAGCGCATCAAGGCCGTGACTGCCATCTCACTCCCGCTCTCCATGTTTGATCCTGACCCCCTCAGAAACTGCACTAAGCCAAAATTCCTCATCATAGGAAGCAATGACCACCTCACATCCACCGACCAGTTCTTCGAATTCTGCCAGGCTATCCCTGAGCCCCAAGAGTACCAGATTGTTAAGGGAGCAGATCATTTCTGGCAAGGGTATGAATCCGCCCTGGCTGTCAGAGTGGCCGCTTTCTTCGCTAGAACACTGTAGTCTCCAGTGCCTGTCAAAGGTGCTCGCAGTCCATTCAAGAAAACATTGCTGGAACACTGCACACGGAACTATCCCCGAGCACGACTTCGCAGCCTGTGACACACTGTTTCGATGCGTGCCAGCCCTTCATCAATATCTGAAGATGACACCATGCGGTGAGTAACCGCACGCACAACGTAATCACCAAGTGCAATCACCTTCACTCCCACATTATCAAGACCCGTCACAAACTCGCCGACTGAATATTCGGAGGACAGGCTGAACATCACAATGTTAGTGGCTATTCTGTCCTCGGCTATCTCAATGCCTTTGATGTTTGCCAGGCCCTGTGCCAGACGTCGCGCATTCGCATGATCTTCTGCCAGACGATCAACCATTGTTTCCAGTGCCACTATCCCCGCTGCCGCGATAACCCCTGCCTGTCGCATGCCACCGCCCAGCATCTTGCGAAACTTGCGAGCTCTCTGAATGAAATCTCTGCTCCCGCACAGCAATGAGCCAACCGGCGCACTCAGCCCTTTAGACAGGCACAGCGATACTGAATCGACACTTCTCGTCAATGCAGACGCGGGCACGCCAACGGCGACCGCCGCGTTGAAAATGCGAGCACCATCCAGATATATCTCAAGTCCGTGTCTGTGAGCTAGGTTGCAGATTTCGTCTGTGTAATCTGTAGTAAGGACTGTCCCGCCGCAGCGATTATGGGTGTTTTCAAGGCAGAGGAGCATCGTCTCCGGAAAGTGGATATCCTTTTGCCGGATTGCTCGCGCTACATCCTCTGGATCCAGACGACCCCGATCGTCGTTGGGCACTGTACGCATAGTAACCCCACCGACTACCGCAGCACCCCCTACTTCATACCAGAGGATGTGTGCCTCGTCTCCGATGATGATTTCATCGCCACGGTTTGTATGGGTGAGCACGGCAATAAGATTGCTCTGAGTGCCGGAGCTGGTGAATAGCGCGGCCTCTTTACCCAATGTCGCTGCCGCCATCATTTCAAGGCGATTGACCGTAGGGTCCTCACGATAAACATCGTCACCTACCTCCGCCTCAAACATTGCCCAGCGCATCTCAGGTGTCGGATGGGTGAAAGTGTCGCTACGCAAATCAATCACTTTCATAAAACGCTGTCCTACAAACAGACTCTATGATATTATCCTTGAGGTCAGGCCAAAAATCAATCGAAACACGCTGCCCGTTGCCAGGGGGTTACATATTGCGCTCTTAGCTCCTCTCTGCGATGCAGATGGCAAAGCTGGGATATGACAACTTGGAGACCCCACGGGTGCTACTCTCTTCGATCACGGAAATGATAGGTAACAGCAGTGCACCTTTCTCAGTTGTTGCACAACGCTCAGAGACTAGCCCAGAGTCCTCAGGTCTGAGTCCGTTTCCCCTCTTTGAGACTTAGAAAGTTCGAGTTGTATTCCTCGATGAGGCCCGCATCGGCGAAGCTAAAGTAGCGATTCTCCCCTATTATGATGTGGTCCAGTACTCTCATCTGCATAATATTTCCCGCAAAAACCAGGTCCTGAGTTATACGTTTGTCGTTATCGCTGGGCTGAGGATTTCCGGCCGGGTGGTTGTGAACGAAGATCAAGGCCGCAGCATTGTGCTTGACTGCGCTCTCGATGATTTCTCGAGGATAAATTGCACTGGCGTTCAATGTTCCCTCGAAAAGGTCTCCGATTTCCAGAACACCGTTTTGGGAATCAAGGAACATGACTTTGAATACTTCCTTTTTCAAGCCCCTCATAGAATGGTACAGGTAATCGAACACTTCCCTCGAGGACCGGCAGTAGGGTTTGTCGAGGACCTGTTCCTTAAGAAACCTCCTGGCTATCTCTTGCATGAATTTGATAACGAAGATATTGTGAGCAGTAATCCCTTTGATTTTCTGTAATTCCTCGGCCGGGGCTTCCAGAACTCCCCTCAGGGTTTTGAATCTCTTCATGGCCTCTTTCGCCTGCGTCTTGCAGTCTCTGCGAACGGTCCCCAGTGTCAGCAGCACTTCCACAATTTCATAATCCAGAAACGCTCCCAACCCTGATCGACTGAACCTCTCGCGCAGTCTCTTCCTGTGTCCTTCGCGACTCTTGCCTTCCATGCTCAGATAATCTCTTTCCGGCCTCGGCAAGCACCAGTGTCATAGGTGTAGTCAACGAGTCCCTGCTGTGCCAAGAGGCACACTCTGAAGGCCTTCCCAGGCGCCTCCTATTATATATCCTAACTAAGGTGGGGGGAACGGGTCAGACGACAGCAACAGCAGTGCTGATATAATACAGATGTAATGAATCTAAGCGGGCAAATAGAGCAGCATCTTTCCCTACAACTCCGTAACCTAGTCAGGCACATTAGCCAACAGGCTGCCCAGCGGGGAGAAAGGGTGTACGTGGTCGGTGGTATGGTACGCGATATGCTCTTGGGACAGCGCCCGCTTGGCCCTGGACTTCGTTTTGACCTTGATCTCGTAGTGGAGGGCCATGCGGTGAACTTGGCTCAACAGGTAGCTGAAACCACTGAGGCAAGGCTGGTTATTCACCGCCGGTTCGGCACCGCCAAGCTAAGGCATGAAAGCTTTGTCCTCGACATAGCTACGGCCCGAACGGAACACTATGCCCGGCCCGGGGCACTGCCTGCAGTCGTCCCGGGCAACATCAAAGATGATCTTGCCCGCCGAGATTTCTCTATCAATGCTATGGCCATATCCCTGGATTTGGAAGACTACGGGGATTTGATCGACCCGCATCAAGGCAAAAACGACCTGCAACACCGTCTGATCCGCGTTCTGCATCCCAAGAGTTTCCGCGACGATGCCACCAGAATCTTGCGGGCCGCGCGCTATGAACAGCGGTTGGGTTTTCGGCTTGAAGCGCGAACCGCCCAGCTCCTTGAGCGCGATATCCCTATGCTGGATACAATAAGCGGCGATCGAATTAGGCATGAGCTACAACTGACTCTTCAGGAAGAACAGCCGGAACTCACTATCAAGCGGCTTGCCGACCTAGAAGTGTTGCCAAGAATAAGCCCTTCCCTCAAGGGCGACGGCTGGTTAGCTGCGAAATTTAACCTGGCACGCCGTCTAACCAAGGCCAGCCAATTGCCTTCCCTCTACTTCTGTCTTCTCGTATATTCGCTCAGCGAAAGGGCCCTGCAGCAGTCTCTCACTCGCCTCAACATACCGACAAGGCTGGCCCGAGCGCTGCGTGATACACTCCGCCTCAAGGCTGCGCTTTCACCCCTGGACAGACCTTCTCTGAAACCCAGCGAGATCTACAGCCAGCTTCACCAATACGACATTCTGGCGATACAGGCAAATGCCATCGCTTCAGATTCACCGATGGTGCGCCGCAATCTCGAGTTGTTTCTCAATAGACTCCGCCGCGTGAAAACTGCCCTCGACGGAGAAGAGCTAAAAGAGCTGGGTATCCCAGCCGGACCTGAGATGGGAAAGGTCCTCCAGCTACTCCACAAAGCAAAATTGGATGGAGAGGTTAGAACCAGGGCCGAAGAAATAAGGTTAGTCCGGTCTGTATCACCGAAGCTAGAAAGGTAACGGAGGGAGAATACTCAGAAACACCCCGCCGAGGTAGACACCCATCAGATACTTAGGGAATTTTCCTGCCCAGCACGGCAATATGAACTTCCATAACGATATTCTCGAGGCCCCTGAGATAAGTCCGGCAATATCGAATGGCAAAATAGGTTGGAGAGACAGGAGGAAAACAGCAACGGGCCCGTGTCGCTTCATCCAAGCGGCGAGTTTCTCATATCCAGGTGTAGTCTCAGTGACTATTATCTTTTTCCCTAAGTAGCCAGCGTAATAGCCAGTTATTTCCCCCAGGGTGCCGGCCACACTAGCAGTGAGCGCTATCAGAACAGGGCCCCACGGTGAAACCTCTGCCATCATTTCCGCCGCTGGTATCATAATGCCGACGAAAACGGGTACTGGAACAATGATGCTGGCGTTACTTACCAGAGCAGTTACAAAGACAACGAGGTAAGTTGTGATGGCCACTCCTTCACCTGATATGTCAAAATAGGCCTTCAGATATCCGACCAGGAAATAGAGGCCGACGCTGAGACCAAGAATGGCAACGGCGTATATCGCCGCCAGAAGCCATTTATTTCCCTTGACTCGCTCGATTGTGCCCATATTCTCACTTCGTCCTAACATTCTCACCTCGCGGGAGGAGAGAAGGACGCCAGGTAACACTCCAGTCTCTCCTCGCTAAGACGTAAGAACAGTTCCACGGCCTCTTCCTCACTTGGGAAAACGGTGAAAAGACATGGCCCAGAGCCGGCGACATAAACCCGTGGTGCTCCGGCTTCTTTGAGGGTCCTGCGATATCTGGTCAGTTCAGGAAAGAAATCAAGAGCTACTCTTTCGAAGACATTAAACATAGCATCAGAGTCAGGCCTTTCGCCTTGTCTCAAGGATAACACGGCCGCTTCAACGAATTCGCCTCGCGTGAAATCCGCAACCCCTAAGCGACCGTACATCTGTTTCGTTTTTCCCGAGACTTTGGGCAACGGCGGTACCAGCAATACAAAGCTGGTTGAGGGTAAGGATGGGAGCGGGCTTACCTTTTCCCCTTTCCCCTCAACTAAAGCCGTGCCTTTATGGACGAAGAAGGGGACATCCGAGCCCAGTTGAAAGGCGAGATCCATCAGCTCAGAAAGCGACAGCCGCAGACCCCAGAGCTCATTCAAAGCCAGGAGGGTAGCCGCGGCATCGCTGCTGCCACCCCCTAATCCCACCCCCCAGGGTATGTGCTTCCGAAGTTCGATGCGTGCCCCCGAGCCACATTTCGCGCTTGCTTTCAGAAGTGCAGCTGCCTGCGTTACCAGGTTATCCCGCTGCAAACTTGCTTCACTACATTCGAAGCATATCTTCTTGTCCGGGTGAAAGCTGAGGATATCACACAAATCTATCGCCTGAATGATACTGGAGATTCGGTGATAATCACCCTGCTTGCCTAGTACCTCAAGGACAAGGTTAACTTTGGCCGGAGCGTACACAGTCAACATTGCTTTCTACAAGGACCAAAAGCCTCCCACACCTTTCTCCATTCTTCCAAGCTAAGCGTCTCCGCTCGTCGTTTAGCTTCTATTCCAGCTTTCTCCAACAATGAAGCAGCGTGGCTTGGCGGCATTACTAGAGAATGAGCCAACGCATTTCGAAGTTGTTTGCGAGGGGAGCTGAAACCGTCCATCACTATATCAAAGAACCCGGCAACATCGGATACTTCGATGGGTGGCTGCGAGTAAACGTCCAGGCGCAAAATGACTGAATCTACCTTAGGCGGGGGATCAAAACTTCCTGCTGGCACGTACGAGATAACAACAGGCCTGCTATAGAACTGCACCCTTACGCTAAGCAGGCTCATCCTACCTGGAGTGGCAGCGATGGCTTCTCCAACTTCCTTCTGTACCATTACGACCATTCTCCAAGGCCGGGGCTCTCGTTCGAGAAAATGACGCAACACCGGTGAAGTAATATAGTAAGGAAGATTGGCTATAACTTTGTAACCTTGCTCCAGTTCCGAGGCAGTTAAATTCTCCCGCAGAAGCTGGGCGGGAGCAACCTTGAGTACATCAGCATGGACGATTCTGACATGAGAAAAGGCGCCCAGCCGCTTTCTTAATAGACTAACCAGTCTGGAATCCAGTTCAACGGCAATGACTTTAGCTCCTTGCTTCGCTAATCCCTCACTCAATATGCCCAGCCCGGGACCTACTTCGACTACAATCTCCCCAGGTCTGAGTTCGGCAGCAGATAGAATTAGTTCCAATACACCCTGATCTACGAGGAAATGCTGCCCTAACCGCTTTTTTGGTTTGAAGCCAAATCGGCGAATCAAACCGTGCCTTCCAGGTCTAGCCAAGTTACGACGTGCCACCTTCCCACGACAAAGTCCCTTGAAGAAACGATAGAAACAGAGCTTTGAAACAGGGCCCCTACCCAGCCATTCTTATCTCTAGCTGTCCCTTTTTGTAGCTAACAGATAGTCTTTCCAATACGGCAGCGGCAGGCGCCTATTTCCCTTTGAACTCGGCCTTTCTTTTGCCTAGGAATGCCTGCAATCCTTCGGTGGCGTCCTCAGTCGCCCGAGCCGAGCCAAAACACTCCGCTTCGTAGTACAGTGCACGGTCCAGATCCATCTCTATGCCTTTGTTTATGGCGAATTTTATCACCCCGAGCACCACAGAACTCTTGGAAAGGAGTTTCTTTATCAATTCATCTACGGCTTTTTCCAACTCTTCAGGAGCCACAACTTTGTTCACTAGACCGAGTCTATATGCTTCGTGGGCATCAATAACGTCGCCCAGCATGGCGATTTCCATGGCTTTCGTTCTCCCCACAAGCCTTGTCAATCTTTGAGTGCCACCGGCCCCGGGGATAATGCCCAGATTTACCTCGGGTTGGCCAAACCTCGCCTTATTAGATGCAATTCTCAAGTCGCAAGCCATGGCAATCTCGTGCCCGCCGCCCAAACAAAACCCGTCTATCCTAGCTATTATCGGTTTCTTGATCCTTTCCATGTGCCTCGTGTACTCATGCAATGACAAGGAAAAGTCCCTTGCTCCTATCGCACTCAATGACTGTATTTCAGGTATATCTGCCCCGGCACAGAATGCTCTATCGCCTGCGCCGGTGACGACAATCACAACAATGCCATCGTCGTTTTCAGCATCTGTAAGCCCGTCGTCAAATTCAGCCATCAGAGCCGAATTCAGGGCATTCAGGCTCTCCGGTCTGTTGAAAGTAATAGTGGCAATTCCCCCCTTCTTCTCATACACGATATTGTCATATCTCTTTTCTGCCATCTTTGAATCCTCCTGTCCTTGGTATCTACTTTGCCCCGAACAGTTGATAGAAGCCCTTCCCCGCTTTTCTGCCTGTGTATCCAATCTCGACCATCCTTTTCAACAGGGGAGTAGGCTTGAACCTATCCCACCCAGTCTGTTGGTAGATTCCTTCCAAGAGGTCCACCACAACGTCTACACCAACCAGGTCCGCCAGCTCGAACGGACCCATAGGCCAGTTGAATGATAACCGCATCAGTTTGTCCACATCTTCAATGGTTGCCACGCTTTCCTCTAACGACTTGGCCGCTTCGTTCACAGTTAACATGTATATTCTATTGGCCACGAATCCGGGAGAATCCTTGACCACCACAGGTTCCTTGCCCAGCGATCTAGCAAAATCAAGGGTTACCTGAACAGTCTCATCGGAAGTCAGTAAGGATCTCACTATCTCGACACTCTTCATCAAGGGTACGGGATTCATGAAATGCGCCCCGATGACCTTCTCAGGGCGCCTGGTTGCCGAGGCAAAAAGACTTATAGGTAGCGCCGAGGTATTGGAAGCAAGAATCGTCTCTCTGGGGCAAATTCCTTCAAGCTGTTCGAATATCGGTACCTTAACGTCCACCCTCTCAAATACCGCCTCTACCACGTAATCGGCGTCCTTGGCTGCATCTTTGATATCGATCGATGTGCGAAGCCTCGCTAGTGCTTCATTCATCTCCTCCTGCTTGATCTTTTCCCTTTCCACAAATTTGGCCAGGCTCGTCTTTATCGTGTTCATACCGCGGTCAACAAACTCTTGTTTTATATCAACCATCGTGGTCTCGTAACCGGACTGTGCCGATACTTGAGCTATCCCGTTGCCCATAGTGCCTGAACCTACGACGCATACCTTCTTTATTGCCATCTTGATTACCTCCTAATTCTCTGTAAGCCGTGCACTTGCTCTCGATTTCTGAACGGGCGAATGGCTCTGCTGGCTAGCTCCAGCCAGGCAACTCTATGGCACACTGTAAATACTATTTACCGCTGCTTCCTTCCGGACCTGACGGGGTTCATAGCCCTCAGTTGCATAGAACCCGACTATCAACACCGCTCAGCAAAAACAACTCTACCCGACAGCAAACCTCAAGCAAGAATTCGGCCCCGCTATAGCGGCTTTCGGGTACAGGGCACCGCTAGCTCCCCACCTAGCACGGCTCAACTGATGATGTTAGCAACAAGTGTTAGCCAAGTCAACATCAGGACAGCTCCCTGCAAACTTGCACCTTGGCCCCCTGAGTTCAAGAGATTCGACGACAACCAGGTTTGACTAACTATCGCATTAACAAGTAACATACAAAGGTTTAGGAGGTGAAGATGATCAGAAGCCTTAACGGCAAGACACCCAAAATAGCCGATTCAGCCTTTGTCAGCGAAGCAGCCTACTTGATAGGTGATGTAGAGATTGGCGAACATTCCAGTGTGTGGCCTGGAGCAGTACTCAGGGCAGATATTGGCAAGATAAGGGTAGGTAGGAATACCGTTATTGAGGATAACTGCGTTATTCATTCAGGCTCGCCAACCCTGCCCCCTGTAGCGGATGCCACAATCGGCAACAACGTAATCATCGGTCATGGCGCTGTCTCTAACGGCCGCACGATAGGGAACAACGTTATCATAGGAATGAATGCCACGATCCTTCACGATGTTCAGATCGGCGATAATTCGATAATTGCTGCGGGTTGTGTAGTTAGAGAAAAGATGACAGTCCCGGGCAATTCATTTGTTACTGGGGTTCCTGGAGAAATCAAGGGGAAGATTGCGGCCGAGCAACTATGGTGGTCACAGAATAGCCCCTCAATCTATCAGGAATTGGCCCAGCAATATAAGAACCAGGGGCTATAGAGCAACAGTCGCTGAACTTCAACTAGAAGTTCGGCCCCTTATGGCGGCTCTGGGGGCGGGATACCACCAACCCCACCACCAGTACCCACCTCACTTTGAGGCGACGCCAGCAAACACCAGTGTTTTCTCGCTCAGGTAATCACCGGCCAGTTCTCTTTGTTTCAGCTCTCTTCTATCCACCTCTCCCGAACCGGTTCTAGGCATGTCTTCTATGAATTCGATTCTCTTCGGGAGCTTGAAATCAGCCAGGTTCTGATGACAGAAATCACACAGCTCTTCTGCAGTGGCCTTCTGTCCTTCTTTGAGCACCACAAAGGCTATCCGTGTCTGTCCCCCACAGTCATTGTCAATACTTATATAGGCTGCCTCAGCTACGCTACGGTGGCTGACGAGCACTGATTCGACCTCCAGTGGACTAACCTTAAGAGCAGAAGGAGTGACTATGACAAAGGACTTCTTCTCAATGTACTCCAGATAGCCCTCTTCATCCATCCTGACGTAGTCCCCTGTATAGAACCACCCATCCTTAAGAACTTGAGCCGTCAGTTCAGGTGCCTTATAGTATCCTTTCATCACCCAAGGGACACGGAACACACCCTCACCTATCTCACCACAGGGAACTTCGTTGCCATTGTCGTCCAGTATCTTAATAGCGCAAATTGGCTTGCCTACGGTTCCGATTTTGCGACTGCCAAAGCTGCCCATGGAAACCCCCGAAGTCTCGGTAAGACCATATGCATCATGGATAGATACCCTGAATTTGTCCTGCAAGGCTTGCATCAGTCTAGGGCAAGACTTTGCCCCACCAGTGACAAACAAGCGCAGGGAATTCAGCCTGTACCCTTTCAGAACTTCATCACGCATCATGGCGAGGGCATTGTAGATGGCAGGAACTCCAAAAACAATGCTGCCTTTCTCCCTCTCCATCACCTCCAGGATAGCCCTGGGACTAACGTCGTGAACGATCACCACCGTAGAGCCCGACATAATCGAACCGAACAGGACTTCGAACAAACCAAAGAGGTAAGAAAAGGGAATGAGGTCTATGATGACGTCTTCCCTCTTCCGCTGTATGGCCGCGGAAAATATGGGGGGAGTTCCCATCAATGAAGCGTGTGTGTGTACCACGCCCTTTTGTCTCCCCAGCACACCGCAAGTGTAGAAGATAGTGGCTTCATCCTCACCCTTTATGTCCGTTCTCGGTGAGGCGGTAGGGCTATCGGCCATCATCTGTGCGTAGGACTCCGTATCAACCTCAATCACATGTCTTAGCAAAGTAATGCGGGGCAAAGTTGCAGAAAGTATTTCAGAAAATCTTCTCTCTGTTATCAGAATCTCCGAGTCGGAGTCGCGTAGCAACGAATCGAGTTCGGGGCCCTTAAGCGCAGAACTGAGCAACACAGCTACGCCTCCGCCCTTGATTATCCCAAAATAATTGATTACCCACTCAGGGCTGTGAGATAGCAAGAGAGCCACATGGTCGCCCTTTATCATTCCCAACTTCATAAGCGCATTAGCTACTCTATTGGAAGCCTTATCCAGCTCCCAGTAAGTGATCCTCTGAGTGCCAATAACGATGGCTTCTTTGTGCGGCATCTCACTAGAAGTTTTCTCTAGGATCTGCTTGATATTCATACGTGCCTCCGGAAAGTGTTTACCAGACTAACTATATCATATAACAAGGTATATCATATAACAAGGTATATCATAAAACAACATATTTTACAATGCAACATCAAGATAAGATCCAAAAAAGTGTGCATGGTGCGGCCAAATACATCCCGCTAGTCGCCTTTCACAGTGATGCCTACCTGGAAGCGTCAATGCTGGTTGCGGTGCAATAGTCATGTGATACGTACTGGGGTTACGCAGTGGGGAATCATATACCATTCTCTTACGCTTTTCCACTCCGCAGCTATCCGCTACTCCAATTTCCCTTCTCGGTAACCGTAGACTCTCTCGAGCCACCGGAAACACGGATCACGAGTACTGGAATTGACTGCAAATAGAGAGTGGCCACCTTACTCTGGTCAATCGCTCTCTTTCTGCACCTGATATTGCCTGTTAAGAAAAAAGAGCAATGATACGCCCTTCCAACTGGTTCTACGACTTGCGGAGTTGTTGCGTAGGCGGCTGTTGCTGAGCCTGTATGGCAATTACTTCGCTTCCTGCTTCAAATAACTGCGACTTGATTTCGTGTACCAGACCCCAGGATTGTGCCTGTTCTGGATTCAGAACCATCCTCTCGATCATAGCATCGGTTACGTCTTTGGTACTTTTGCCTATGTTGGCCGCGATGACCCGGGCAATATTCTCCACGTCAATTCTTAGTCCCCTCAGCCTTTCCTCCAACAACTTCTCATCCAAATTCTGCTCTCCTCTGAACTGAACATTAACACCATGAAACAGAAATCTCGCCTGGGGTACCGACAGCCTCTTCGACCCGGCACAGTATATAACTATGCCTATTGAGTCCACGCTGCCAAAATTATGTGTAGTTATGGAAGCAGGCAATCCTTTCAAATAATTGTATGCGCTCAAACCGTGGACAACAGAGCCACCAGGAGAAGAAACAAGTATTGTGAATTCTTCCGCTCCTTGCTTCATTCGCTGGTCGACTGCATTCATCAGAGCATTGACGGTGGCGTCTATCACTGGGGCGAAAAATCTAATTACAACTGGTTTAGTACCCATGTTTACGTTCTCAAACCGATTGAGATGTTTCTCGGAATCTCAGAACTTGAGACGTCACAGCGCCAAGGGCTAGTAGGTGGGACTTTGTAAGATCTGGTATCGCAACTGAGACAAATCACTCTGTGAATCTCCCGTCATCCTGGGACGCTGAAAGATTATGCACGTTTCTTTCTAGCCATCCTATCCTTTCCAGTTCCCTTGTGTCAAATGAGGGAACATAGGGCATAATGTCAAGAAGCGGGGTCTCATCTAAAATATCAACATCTTCAACGTGAAGTGTATTTCCTTCAACTTGGATAAGGCGTACTACTGAGATCCCAATAGGATTGGGCCGGCTCGGACCTCGCATCGCGAAAACTCCGTGCGCTACGCTATCCATGAAGGGCTCTACTATCCATGTCGCGCCTTTGGACAAGTGAAAATGGTAGAGCAGGATGATGTGAGAAAACCCATCAAGATCTTTGAGGCCTTCGGCGTATTCTGGGAGTACTTCGACCATACCACTGGTACCTTTAGCACCCGCGGGCTGTATGGGTGTCCCTTTGGTTTCCTCAAACGGAGTATGGATAATGCCGATTGGTTTATACCTGATCTCATTCATGCTTCTGCTCTTCTAAGAATCTGCACCGAGGTAACTCAGCAAACGCAACAAAGTAGGCAACTCTCGTGACACTCCCCTGATTGTAACACATGGCAACGGCCCAATCAGTCAGAAAGGATCAACGGCAAGGCAATATTCGCGGCGGGAGTTTTGCTATACTACCAATCGGGGCTAATCCGATGCGACATACAAAAGGGGCAAAGCGAAGGATAGAAGAACTCCGGCGACTAGTCAATTACCACAATCACCGGTACTACGTAATGGATAGCCCGGAAATCAGCGACGCCGAGTACGATGATTTGATGAAGGAACTCAGGCAGGTCGAAGCTGGGCATCCTGAGCTTGTTACTCCCGATTCACCAACACAGAGGATTGGGGCTCCTCCCGTAGAAACGTTTGGAATCGTAGAACATCCCCGGCCAATGTTGAGCTTGGCCAATGCGTTTTCTTGCCAGGAAGTGACAGCCTGGCACAAAAGAGTAAGGAATCTTCTGGGCGGCCGTCGATTCCAACTCGTTTGCGAGCCCAAAATCGATGGCCTGGCAGTAGCGTTGACCTATGTCGACGGCTTGCTTGTCACAGGTGCAACCAGAGGAGATGGCTATCACGGTGAAGACATCACCCAGAACCTGAGAACTGTCAGGAGTATTCCCCTTTCCTTATCCAAGGAGGCGCCGCCCAGGTTTGAAGTCCGGGGTGAGGTTTTTCTTCCCAAGGCTGGGTTCAGGAAGCTTAACCGCGAGCGAGCTAAGGAGGGACTGCCGCTCTTTGCCAATCCCAGAAATGCCGCCGCAGGGTCGGTGAGACAGCATGATTCCAGCATCACTGCCAGACGTCCCCTAGACATATTCATCTACGGTCTGGGCTGGGCCGAAGGCAAGACGATGCCCGACACTCACTGGCAAACCATGCAGTACCTTAAGACGTTGGGCTTCAAGATAAACCCCAACATCTCTTTGTGCCACGACCTTACGGAAACGGAGGAATACTATCAGGGCTGCGCAGAAAGTCGAGAGGATTCTCCTTACGAAGCCGATGGCATAGTAGCAAAAGTCAACTCGATTGCCCTCCAGCAAGAACTGAACACTGTAGCCCACGAACCAAGATGGGCCATTGCCTACAAGTTTCCCGCCGTTCAGGGTACTACTCGTCTTATTGATATTGGCATAAATGTAGGCAGGACGGGAAGCCTTAACCCTTATGCCACCTTAGAGCCAGTTCGGGTAGGCGGTGTAGTTATCAGGCAGGCGGCACTGCATAACGAGGAAGACATCCATCGCAAGGATATCCGAATCGGTGATTGGGTCATTGTACAACGGGCTGGTGAAGTTATACCTGAGATCATTGGGCCTGTGGTCAGCCGCCGCACGGGCAGGGAGAGAATTTTCTCTACACCTAGGAAATGCCCCGTATGTGGAAGTGATGTGATGAGACCTGAAGGAGAGGCTATGCATCGCTGCACCAACACCGCCTGTCCTTCTCAAGCCCTGGAGAAAATCAAGCACTTTGCCAGCCGTGGGGCAATGGACATAGATGGCGTAGGTGAAAAGCTATGCCAAGCTTTGTTTGAGGCCGGCTTTGTCAAGGATGCCGCTGACTTATACTATCTCACCAGGCAGCAGCTCCTCACTCTGGAAAGGATGGCAGACAGAAGCGCTGCCAATGTGCTTCATTCCATTGAAGCCAGCAAAGGCAGACCTTTAGCTCGGGTAATTTTTGCCCTGGGAATTCTACACGTAGGCGACCAATATGCCGAATTGCTGGCGCAGGCCTTCGACAGCATAGACGGTCTGGCCAAAGCCAGCGAGGAAGGCCTACTATCTCTTCCCTCCGTCGGCCCCAAGGTAGCTGAAAGCATTGTTGCCTTTTTCAGGCAGGAAGGGAATAGGCAAGTTATTGCAAAGCTGGAAAAGGCTGGAGTCGCGCTACAAAGAGAGAAAGTCAGCGCCAGGTCCGAAGGATTACCCTTAGCCGGACTTGAATTTGTCTTGACCGGCAGGCTAGACTCTTTCTCACGTTCACAAGCAGAAGCCACAATAAAGGCTCTCGGGGGTAAGGCAGGCTCAGATATCACCAAGAAAACCTCCTATGTGGTAGTCGGGACTGAGCCAGGTTCTAAACTCGCCAGAGCTGAGAAGGCAGGGACAAAGAAGCTGGATGAAGCTGAATTTGCCGAGTTCCTAAACAGGGCAGCAAGGGAAGCACGGAAACCTCCTCAACCGTAGGTCTATGAAACTCATTGTTGGTTTAGGCAATCCAGGTAGGGCCTATTCCCGTAATCGCCACAACGCTGGCTTCCGATGTCTGAATCACTTCGCCAGGCTTCATTCTATTCGTTTCGACCACAGGGAATGCCGCGCCAGGGTTGGCATTGGCGAAGTAGGCGGCCAGAAATTGATGCTGGCCAAGCCCAGGACGTTCGTGAATCTCAGTGGCAACTCTGTGGTTTGTCTGGTGCAGAAGCATAGCATTCCTTTGAGTAATATCCTGATAGTCTATGATGATCTCGATTTGCCCCTGGGCAAGATTCGCCTACGCCAGAGCGGAGGCTCGGGAGGACACAAGGGGATACACTCTATTATCTCCGCCCTCTCCAGCAAACATTTTTGCCGGATCAGGATAGGTATTGGGCGACCAAAGATAGAAGGCCAGCATATCAGCGAGGACGCCATAATCGATTATGTACTCAGCAACTTCTCCCAGCAGGAAGAGAAAGTGATCAAGCCCTCAATCGTCACAGCATCTGACGCTATTCATTGCTTTCTCAGCCAGGGCATAGAGGTTGCCATGAGCCAGTTCAACTAGTACGCTTCGCAGAGCCACCTGTAACACCATTCAGAACCGAATCCAACAATGTATACTTCTATGATTCAGTCCGTACGGTGACCCTTGGACACTGCAACTTGTTGATGAGTTGGCCACTGGTGATATAATAGCACTTCAAGGCTAAGGCAAAGTTGATGGCCAAGTGTGAATCAGAGGGTCACAATAGCTCCGACAATACCCAGTCGGCCGTGTGTAGATGTGTTACCGATGTAGCAGAATAGACTATTCGCTTCACAGAGAGAGGCCGTTGCTGACCGTAGCCTAGACAATTCCTTTCAATTTGGAAATAGAAGAACAGGCACCTGTTGAGGGCGCTCGGTTGAGCAATCACTGGAGTCCCATTACACGGTGGTTGTTTCAACAGAAAACACACTCGTTACGAAGAAGATAGGCATGAAGATATCCCACGGTTCGAGGAGACATCACTGCAGCACGAGATCTAGCATCTTGTTCGTTGTGGTTGCTCTAATTGTCGCGATCGCAGGCTGTAGCCAGCCCCCACCTGTTCCTAAACAGATCGCCCGGATCACTGCGGGCTGGTATTTCACGGTGGGACTGGCGACTGACGGCACGGTGGTCACGGTGGGAGACAACGAGGACGGCCAAGGCAACGTAGGCGCGTGGACGGGCATCAATGAGATCGCCGCAGGCGCCTATCATACGGTGGGCCTGAAGGCGGACGCCACAGTGGTCGCCCTGGGACGTAATCTCGAGGGGCAGTGCGATGTCGACGGCTGGGCGGATATTGTTGAGATCGCTGCAGGGGGGTTTCACACGGTGGGACGCAAGGCCGATGGCACCGTGATTGCCGCGGGCCATAACTACCACGGCCAGTGTGACGTCGACGGCTGGGCGGATATCGTCCACATCGCCGCTGGCGGGCATCACACTCTGGGGCTTAAGGCTGACGGCACCGTAGTCGCGGCGGGGCTGAACGATGACGGCCAGTGCGATGTGGCGGGTTGGACAGATATCACGCAGATCTCGGGAGGTGGATTCCACACGGTGGGGGTTAAGTCCAACGGCACCGTCATAGCCACGGGGCGGAACGAAGACGGGCAATGCAACGTCGATGATTGGACGGGTGTCCTCCAGGTTACTGCGGGCGGGTATCACACGGTGAGCCTCAGGTCCGACGGCACCGCGGCCGCTGTGGGATTGAACGCCGCCGACCAGTGCGACGTCGGCGGCTGGTCAGGGATCACCCAAGTTGCCGCAGGTGGCTATCACACGGTGGGGCTCCAGAACGACGGCCTTGTCGTTGCTGTGGGCCATAACGACTACGGCCAGTGTGACGTTCGCTAGCGGGTGTCCATACTGATAGTCGCGGTAGCCTCGGAATATGCGGCGTCTTGAACTCGTCCGTACCACTCTCACCGGAGGCTTCGAGGTCGAACTCGCTGGACGGGACCTGTCACAGCCATCATTGCTCGTCGATACTTGTCCGACGCACGAGACAGCAATAGCAGGCTTGCTGACGCTAATTCCAGTGACCCCGGCATTATGATTGGTGAGGTGACGCCGCGTACGTTCGCAGCATACATGAGGACGGAATTACCTGTCAGGCTCTCTTGCTACCTGCGGCACACCAGTGTGGCGGAATGTGTGATACACCCAGCCCCGTTGCACAATCCTGATTTCTGTGCGAATGGTGTATTCTTGCCGCGCGCGTGGCACGGCTGCGAGAAATCATCCCGTACTCATTTGGAAACAACAAAGGCCTGCTATTGCGAAAAATCACTTCAAGAGGGCACGCAAGTTCCTCGGTAGCACGTCCAAGTAGTCGACTATATAGCCTCGATTCAGTTTCTGAACTGTTTCACTAGGGAGCTCATCAGGTGGTACTTCATCCAGAATTAGCCCGGTCTCAGCTTGCTCGAAGGATTCGCCTGCTTCCACCCATTCCGCAAAATGCTTGTTTGCTGGGCAGATAAGCTGGCACTGCATGCAGCCTATAAGGCTGTTGTGCCAAGCTGGGTCTATCCAGCCAGGAAAATTTCCTGTATTCTCATTGAAGAACGTGATGCATTTCTCGGCATGAATCAGAAAGCGGTCCGCGGCAATCGCTCCGGTGGGACATGTATTGAGGCACGCCTTGCACCTATCACATTCATTCATCACTTGCGGTTCTAACCAGTCAGCTTCATCAGCGGGCATGTCTGAAAGAAAGGCTTTGAGTCGAACGAAACTACCCATTTCCTCTACGTAAGCAATGTTGTTCCGTCCATACCTAGCCATTCCCGTGGATACCGCCAGTACCTTCAGCGGCAACGCAGCTGGGTAGAGTTGATATTCGGTAGAATCGAGAATGTTTTCAAGCATGCTCCCGATCTGGTCATCCGTGTCACCATAGTAAGTAGGAGGGATTATGACCGAGTAGGTCTGCTCGTTGAAATGGAACGTGGTTTCTCGCTGAGGTTGCGGAGCCGCGGTCAATATGATTGAACGAGCCGCTCCATAGCGACCCGTCACGTCGAATTCAAAACAACTCAGGTATTTTTCGTACACTCTCGCATCTATTTGCCCCTGCGTGAGGCGCGCTGCTATTTCGTGTTTCAGTTGAGCAACATGCTCGACCGGCAGCACCCTGCCGCGACAACCTCTTTCCTTGAGCTTAAGGCATATGAAATCCGCCATTCTATCGTGAGACATCGGCTGACCTTTTGTGTTCAACTATACCCGATTATGTCTCTTGCTGTACAGCATTCTGAGTAGCAGCAGCAACTCTGGCAGTATCAGAGGGAAGATCACACTTCTGCCGCAAGTCATGGGCCGTACTGGCTTCTTGCTGGGCAGGTGATGGAGTATCTAGTCGTACTCCCTTGCGTTGTTCTCAATTTACCTGCCTAGGACAGAACTCGAAACCATTGAATCTCCGCATCCTCATCAAATGGTTAGCAGTTTCGGTGCTAGGCAGCTACGACTGCTGGTGCTACACTGAAGCGGTCCGTCGTTTGATTAACTCAGATCTCCACCCTTTCTCGCGCAACACGAAATCATGCTACAATAGAGTTCACAGGCACTTGGCACTGTGTGACAACACTGTGTGCCAGCCAGAAGATGAACATCGCGGTCATTGGAGATTCGACGTGCTCTGCACAGCAATCCAAACTGGCAGAGACCATCGGTGCATTGCTGGCCCAGCGCGGTGTCACGATAGTGTGTGGTGGCTTGGGTGGAGTGATGGAGGCTGTTTGCCGCGGGGCTAAGTCAAAAGGCGGCTTCACCATCGGCATTCTGCCCGGGGCCGACGCAAGCACAGCCAACTCGTGGATAGATATTCCCGTACCCACTGGCATTGGTGAGGCCAGAAATGCAGTAGTGGTGAAGTCAGCTCAGGCAGTAATTGCCGTCGGCGGAGGCTATGGAACGCTAAGTGAAATTGCCTTTGCTTTGAGGAGCAGTAAGCCAGTCATCGGCTTGAATACCTGGTCCCTGTCCCGAAACGGGCGGGAGGAAAACTCTATCATCAGAGTTCAGAGCGCTGAGGCAGCGGTGGAGAAAGCAATTTCTCTAGTCAATGGGCAGAGAAGATAACGAGATTGCTTCAGCATGTTTGCTGTGACGGTGGTTCAGCCACAGAATGCACTTAGAAATGGCAAGTATCGAAAATGTGAAAGCCAGGCAGATTCTTGATTCTCGCGGTAATCCCACCGTTGAGGTTCAGGTAGCATTGATTGATGGCACCGTGGGCATCGCCTCCGTTCCCTCAGGAGCAAGCACCGGAAAGTATGAGGCCATCGAGCTTCGGGACGGCGACAAAAGCGTATATCGCGGCTTGGGCGTCCTCAAAGCCGTAGAAAATGTCAATACTGAGATTGCCTCAGCGATGGCTGGCATGTCTGTCGCAGACCAGGCATCTATTGACCAGCGACTAATCGAACTTGATGGCACCCCCAACAAGGCCCGACTGGGGGCCAATGCCATTCTAGGCACATCACTCGCCATAGCCAAGGCCGCAGCCAACTACTGGGCGATTCCTTTGTACCGCCACCTAGGACAGGCAGAAGCGAATCTGTTGCCCATCCCTATGCTGAATATCATTAACGGTGGCAAGCATGCTCGTGGCTCTACGGATTTTCAGGAATTCATGATAGTGCCACTGGGCGCCGCCAGTTTCAACGGAGCAATGCGAATAAGCAGCGAGGTGTACCACTCCCTACGAGAAGTCCTTGAAGGCAAGGAGCTGGGCACCAATGTAGGAGACGAAGGCGGATTTGCCCCTCACCTTGCCTCCAATCATGATGCGTTGGAGCTAATATTGGAAGCCATTGAAGGGGCGGGCTACAAAGCCGGGCAGGACCTCTTTGTCGCCCTGGATTCCGCCGCCAGTGAACTCTACCAAGATGGCAAATACGTCCTCTCCCGAGAAGGTGTCGCTTTCAGTTCCCCAGAGATGAGGGGTTATTATGTCAACTTAGCCGAGAATTACCCTCTCATCAGCATTGAAGATGCGTTAGCTGAAGATGATTGGGAGGGCTGGTCGTCACTTACTGTTCAGCTAGGAAAGCGAATTCTGCTTGTGGGCGATGACCTTTATGCCACCAACATGCAGCGTCTCGAACAGGGCATTGCGCGGAAAGCTTCCAACTCGATCCTCATTAAGGCTAATCAAATAGGCACGCTTACTGAAACTATGGCCGCCATCAAAAGGGCACAGGAGGCAGGGTGGACAACCATTATCAGCCACAGGTCTGGCGAGACGGAAGACACCACCATCGCCGACATAGCAGTAGCTAGCAACGCTGGATTCATCAAATCCGGGGCCCCTTGTCGGAGTGAGAGACTGGCCAAGTACAACCGCCTTCTCAGGATAGAGGAGGAACTCGGAGGGGCTGCGCAATACCCCGGCAGAAGGGTCTTGTATAACCTGGAGGGAGCGAAATAGTGGAGGTACTGAACGGCGTCCATCAAATAAAGGCCCCGTCCCCTGCAGACGGATCGTGGCCCACCAATGTTTACGTAATCGAAGGCACCGATGGTCACATACTGGTTGACGCCGGTTGGGATAGCCAGGAAGCTCTCTGGGCACTGCAGGAGGGGCTGAAAGCTGCTAACCTCAAACTTCGAGACATCAAGAAA
>Ga0180438_10002333_pt1 | contig 31215 bp, 15 predicted proteins | sample SS_ome_12_FD_132455 | JGI IMG/M metagenome (GOLD analysis project Ga0180438, IMG submission 132455) | Hypersaline lake sediment archaeal communities from the Salton Sea, California, USA - SS_3_D_2 metaG | ecosystem: Environmental > Aquatic > Non-marine Saline and Alkaline > Hypersaline >...
ATGCTGGGCGTTGGGTTCAGCCATTGGTCGGCGGTCGGGCCGCTTGCCCATTCTTCAGCGGCTCGCAATGTCATCGTGGCGGTGGTGCTGTTTCTGATGTCGCTGCCGTTGGAAACCTCCGCCATGTGGGCGGCGGTGCGGCGTCCGGCGTCGGTGCTGTTGGCGGTGGGCGTTAATTTTCTCGTGACGCCGCTGTTGGGCTGGGCCGCGGCGACGCTGCTCGCGGGCGACTGGCGGATCGGCCTGTTGGTGACGGTCGCCCAACCGTGTACGCTGGCCTCCGCCGCGGTGTGGACCCGCCGGGCCGGCGGCAACGACGCCGTCGCCCTGTTCACCACCGTTAGCACCAATATCGTATGCTTTGCGGTGACGCCCGCCTGGCTACTGGCGACAACGGGGCAGGGCGTTGAGTTGCCGGCCGGGCAGATGGCGACGCGGCTGGGGTTGCTCGTGGTGATTCCCATCGTGCTCGCCCAGGCGGCGCGGCGCTCGATCTGGGTCCGGGAATTCGCCCACCGGCGGAAGTCGCATGTGCACGTGCTCGCGCAGTGCGGCATGTTGACCATGGTGTTGATCGGCGCCTACCGGGCCGGGGACGAACTCGGCGATGTTTTCCGCCTGTTCACCGATCTGGCGCCCCAGGCGGCGGCCACGCTGGCGGCCGTGTTCGCCGTGCACACGGCGGCGTTTTTCTGCGGCTTTGGTCTCGCGCGGCTCGCGGGCCGCTCTCCAGAAGACCGCCGGGCGGTCGCTATGGCCGGCAGTCAAAAGACGCTCATGGTCGGCCTTTACGTGGCGACAACTTATTTCGACGGCCTGGTCATTGTGCCGCTCATCTTCTTTCATATAACGCAGTTGGTGGTGGACACGATGCTGGCCGACTGGCTGCGGAAGCGAGGGACATCGGCAGCGCGATGATCGTGGCGGCGCCAACCCACTGCGAATGCGGTCCCCCCTTGCTGCATTTTCCCGGCTGGATAGAATGAACCGCTTACCCAGCCCCCGCCCTACCCTGCGGAATCTTCAGGCCACTGCGATGAAAACCGGCGTCCACCCCAAGTATTTCGTCACCAAAGTCCACTGCGGTTGCGGCAACGAATTTGTCACCCGCAGCACGCTGCCGGAGTTGAAGGTGGATATCTGCAGTGAATGCCATCCCTTCTACACCGGCAAGCTCAAATTCGTCGATACCGCCGGCCGGATCGACAAGTTCAAGAAGAAGTTCACGGCCGGTTACGCCAGCCTGACGAAGAAGCCCAAGAAGGCCGCCAAACCGCGGCCGGAAGAGGAATAGCCGCTCGGCGGCCCGGCCGTGGCGGGCGGTGGGCTTGTCTATTGCTGCGCCACGTCGTACGGGAAGCCCGGGGCCAACGTACAAAGCGCCGCGTCAGCCACCTGGTTTCTTCATCGCCAGGCTGTGGAGCACCAACACGGAGCCGACGGAGATGAACGACCAGCCGACCCACACCGGGGGCGTGATCGGGTGGCGGGGCTTAAAGACCGGCGCTGCGGTGGCCAAGGCTACCGCCGCCACGTCGCCTTCCTGCTTCTTCTTTTCCTTCCAGCGTTCGCGTACGAACTGGGTGGCCGGTTCGTTCAAGACGAACGTCTCGACCACGCGAAACTGAATGCCCAGGGCCAACACGACCAGGCCCATCATGAAGTATTGATTGCGATTGATTTCCATAGCCGGGTTCTTGCGCGGGGATGACGCCGAAGCGCCGGGAGGCGCCCTTCATCTATCGGCTATCGGAAGAGAAGCGGCCCGGCTGTAGCGGCCGGTGGCGGTCGCGGCGCGGTTCGCGGCTTTTGCGCTCGCATGAGCCGAATTCAACGAATCTGCGGACGAAACGGGGGCGAGGGGAAGTCGCCTTATCGCAAGTTCTCCACGGCGTCGTGCAGGGCATTTTTCAGATCTGCCTTGGCCGTCTCAGCGATCAGGTAGCCCTTGTCCGACTCGATCAGGGCCATCGCCAGCGTGCTGTGCTCCTGCCATTCCCTCAAACCGAACTTGCGGATATCCACATACGCCTCTTTCCATTGGGGCGTCGATTTCTCGACCACGTGCACGCCGTCCTCGGCCCGCACCACGTGATACCGCAACCCCCCCATGGCCCCGCCGACGCCGACGAGCACACCAAACACAAAGGACATGAAACCGCGCATGGAAAACGAACCTCGCTGTTTGCGGATATTGGCTTCGGACGGAACTCTACGAAAAACCGCGGCGGCAAGGCAATACGGAACCACACGGGGGGCCGCCGCTGTGCCGTTCGAGATTATCTGGCCGTGTCCGTTTGATTCGGCCGCGGGGCCCGGTGGGGCGTTCCGCGGAAGAGTTCGCGGGCGCCGAGGAGGGCCGCGGTTCCCGCCACGATCCAGCCCAGCCAGGCGGCCGGGGCAAAAACCGCCCACACCAACGCGCCCATCGCCAGAATGGAGTAGGGCCAGCGGGCGAGCATTTCGTGCGCGGCCCCTGAGCGGAACAGGAAGAAAAGAACGATACCCGCCGCCGCCGCGATGAACGCCGCCGCGAGGCGAAACCAGACCGGGTGGGCCATTTCCCGCGGTGGCGGGCGACGAATGTGGTCGATCGCGCCGTGGCGGGCGCCCCAATGCCCTGCCAGTTCCGATCCTCCGTCGAGCAGACAGAACGGCTGGGACAGCGCGGCCCCTGCGGCGCCTGGGGCGGCGGAATCGGCGGCCCCGGCAAGGATGTGCTGTTCGGCGTAAGAAATCAGACCGGCAACCCGGCTCGCCATCTCCGGCGTTTGCGGCGACGTGGCGGCTGCGACGCGCAGCGTTTCGACAAGGGAGCTGAGCCGGTGGCGCTGCGACTCGAGCCATTGTCGCCGCTCGCGCTCTCCCAGCCGGGCGCCGAACTCGTCCGCCACCCGCAGCGTTTCGTATCGGGCGGCGATCCGTTCGCACAGCGCGGCGACTGTCTCCAGCGGGTCGGCGGGGGCCGATCCGGCAGGATCGGCCACCACGGCCCGCCAGACCGTCCGTTTGACCGACGCGTCCGGCAGGGTGGGCAGGGCTGCCACGCCGCCGGCGGTGTCTTGCGCAGGAAGGCGGTATTCCAAGAACACCTCGTGAGGCAGGTCCGCCGTGGCCAGGGCGATGTCGAGCTTGCGGCCGGCGCCGGGTCGCGCATCCACCGCGGTGTCGGCCGCCGCCGCTCGCACAAGCTCCGCGTTCTCCGGCAGCTCCACGGCCAGTCGCGTCGAACCGCGAGGCGCCACCGTATACGCGACGCACACGGTGGTTGGCGCCCCGGCGCGGAAGCGGGCCTGCGCCTCGCAAAGGAGAATGTCGGGCGGGCGGGCCGGTTCCACGATGCGGGAAAGACGTGCGACAAAGGACTGACCGGTTGCCCGGTAACAGGTGAACGGCCCCAGGTCTTCCACCACGGGTCCCCATTCGGCGTCCAGGGTGGCCGGCGTCAGCCGGGCCGTGGTCCATTGCAGCAGCCGCCGATCGAGGCGGGTGGGCGCGATGACGAAATGCCGCCACTTCGCAGCCGCGCCGGGCGAAAAACTCGTGAAGGCGGCGCCGGGTTCGAGAGTGGAGCCCGCCGGTCGTGTCAAACGAAGTCGCAATAGATCGGCGGCTGGTTCAACGAGGCGGAACCGCAAAGTATCGACGTCCAGGCCCCGGTGAACCTCGTGGGCGTCGACGTCGCCAACGGCAAATTGTTCGGCCTGCCCCGCCGCCATGACCAGCGAAACCTGGTCAATCACCCCGCCGCTGACCTGGTAGCGCAGGTCGATCACTTCATGCCAGCGTCCGTTGATCTGTCTCCAGGACGAGAGGGAATCGACGACCACGGCGGGATGGTTGCGGGTGATATCCAGCTCGACCGCGGCGCCGTGGGACGCCGTCAGCGCCGCCGCTTGCCGCAGCGCGCCTGCCGGCCGCGGCGCGGCGCCGGATTCCGCTAAGAGCTCGTCAAACAGGGCCGCGTCCTCGAGCGCCGGCGGCAATCCGGGCGGCGGCCCGGGCGGCGGGCCGGCGGGATCGAGCGCCGCGGCCGGATTGCCCTCTTCGCCGCTTTCTTCGACCGCGAATTCCTGGGCGTTTGCGATAACTCGGGCCGAGACCGCGGCCGATGCGTCCCGCCACACACCGACGGGAACGGGCGTTTCCTCCGCTCCCTCCAAGGTCGGCGGCGCGATTACCAGCGCGGCGCCGGGCGTAACAGCAGCCTCCGCGAGAACGGCCAGTTCGAAGGGCTTGGTTTGCGCGAGCGGCGCCACGGTGACGGCGTCCGCCCGCCGCCACCAGCGCGCCGGCCGCCACTCGCCGCCGCCCAGGCGGACAAACACGGCTTGAACCTGCTGCGGCTCATTCACCGACCATACCAGAGGGCCGGCCGGGACCCCAGGCTCGGGCGGCGTCAGCGTCGCCACGTAGGTTTGCCGGGCGGCCGTCTCGGAAACGGTAACCGCCAATCGCCCGGAGACGGCGAAGGAATGATCCTGCCGGTTGATGACGACGGCGACGACGCCGGGATCGACGGGAGTGGCCAGCCGATACGCCTTCGCGGCGACAGGAACAGCGCCCGCGACAAACTGCGGCGGGGAGGTCGCGTGCCCCGCCGCCGCGCCGCCCCGCCCACCGGGGACGGATCGATCCTCAGAACGTTCATAAAATCCATCCCAAAATTCTTGCGTTTCCATCGGCCGGAGTTCCGCGGAGCCTTCGACCTTCGGCGTCAGCGGTGGCTCCGCCGAAACGGCCACGCTGGCCGAGGTGAGGGACGCCTGATCGAGCGTGACTTGCGGAATGACCACCGTGAGCGGGGCCGTCTCGCTCGCCGCTGCGAAGACCAGTGATACGTGAACGCGGCCCGTAATCGGTTCGAGTGGCGCAAGCTCGATCGTCCCTTCGTCGCCGGCGCCGCCGCGGGACACCGCGATCGGCCCGCCATCGGCCGTGGCGCGAACGCCGATCAGCGGCGGTTCCCCGGCGACGCGGAGGCGAAACGTGTGGGCGCGGCCCTGCTGCACGTCGATGCAAAGATGCGTTCGGATGCAGATCGCGCTGGGCGAAACGTTAAGCCACGTATGGCGTCGGTAGGACGCCTGGAGCGTCGGCTCGCCGCGGCGCACGTCGATCGGCCAGACAAGGCCGATCCATTGCGGCGCCGTGGCAGTCGGCAAATCCGCCCGGGAGTGCCCATTGCTCAGCGTTGCCCAGGTCTGCCCGTCCACGCGTGTCTCCACGGCAGGCGTGACCGCGGGCTTGTGAACCGCAACCGACAGCCGGGCAGCGGGTGGAATGGGTAGCGGCGCCAGGGCGGTGTCGCCTTCGATCTCTACCGCGGGGTCGAAGGAAAGCGACACCCGCCGTCGGCCTGGCTGCTTGAGCGTCAGCCGGAGCGCTGCGGCGTCTTCGTCGCGGGCCACTTCCAGCGGCGCCGGGTCTTCCACTCCGTCGATCGTGACTGCGGAGATGGTTTCGGCGGCAAAACCGGCCGGCAGCGGAAGCATGACGGTTTGATTTTCCGCCGTGGTCCGAATGGTGATCTCGCACGCCGCGCTGTCGAGCACGAGCGCGGCGTTGGCGTCCCACGCGAAATGGGCGGTGACGTCGCAGGCCTCGATCAGCGCCTGCTGGCGGGGTTGCAACGCCACCCGGCTCGACGGCTGGAGCCTGTTGTAAAAATCCTGCGGAAGATACACCTTGCCCGTCAGGTCGCCGTCCGGATTAAACGGTGTAAGCACCCGGGGAATTGGGGGGTCGGCAGCGGAAGGTGGACCGGCGTCATCGCCGGCGTCGTTCTGCGCGAGAAGTTCGGCCGCCAGCGCCGCGGTCGCCAAGGCCGCAAGCGCAATGGCCAGAGGCCGGGCAAATTGGGAGGAACCGCTCTCGCGCCATTGCCGCGGCCGAATCACCGAGGACGAATTGCCGGTCGAGCGCGCCGCGGAACCGCCTCGCCGTGGCAAACGCCGCAAGGCCAGCGGCGCCACCGCCACCAGCGACCCCAAGAACGCCCCGCTTCCCACGGCGGCCCAGCGGTCGGGCAGCGCCAGGCACAGCGCCGCGCATCCGCCGACCAAGAGCGGCCAGTGCGAAAACGAACGCCGCCCAAGCCACCACGCCAGCGAGAACGCCGCGAGCGCCCCGGCCCAGGCCAGCGCGGATATCCGCCACTCCCGCGCCAAGCGAACCGTCCGCCCCAGGCGGTGATCGACTCGCATGACCGCCGTGTGCCAGCCAGGCAAAACGCCGCTGGCCGGTCGGCCGAACGCCCAGGGGTCGGCGTGTTCGAATCGCAGCGCCGCCCAATCGCGGGCCGGGATCCAGCCCCTCGCAAGAGCATCGGCGCCGTCGTTCAAATCGTGCGATTCGCCGGGATTTGCAACGGAAGCACCGCCGTCGGTCTCGGGCGGGCGCCAACCTCGAGATGAGGGTTCGGAGGTTTCAAACACGATCGATCCCTGCCGGCCCGTCAGCACGTCCGCATCAGGCGTCTCGCTTTCCATCACCCGCAGGCCGGCATTGGCCAACGCCGCCGCCGCGACGGTGGAAGGCAGGTCCGGGCCGTCTGCCAGCGTTTCGCCGGGTTGAAGCGGCATTGCAATGGCGGTGTTCGGCCGAATCCCGGCCAGTTCGAGGGCGATCCAATCGACCAACAGCGGTCGTTCGCCGCCGTCTCCCTCGCTTCCCGCGTCGACGGCGTCCGCGAGCACGTCGCCCCACGTCAACGGTTGCTGCGCTCGTTGGCGTCGTTCGATTTGCCGGCCGAGCGAATCCAGGCGGCCGGAGGAGGGTGGATCGGTGGAGTCGGCCTCGTCCCGTACATCGTAAGCGACCGAGTCGGCGCCTGCCGCGGCGTGGCGTTCGAAAGAAAGCAGCGCAAAGAGCCGCCGCCACGCGCGGCGGTAAAAGGCCCTTTCCGCCGGGGTGTCGAAAACCGAAGCGGCCCCATCGCCAATGTGGGTATCGGCAGCGGGGCCTGCAATCGTCCGCAACCGGGGAGGCGTATGCACCACCCATTGACCGGTCGGGGGCTCTCCTTCCACGAACACCCTCGGACAGGTGACCGCCTCGCCGCGGATCGGATGGTTCGCCGCCTCCCCTAGCGTCAGCGCCGCCACACAGCGCGACGACGCGGGATCCAGCGGCACCTCCAGCGTGAGGGAGGTTCCCGCCGCCGGCCGGACGGTCACGAACCGTCGTCGGCCGTCGCCCTCGAGCGCCACCAGCCGCCCTAGTTCCAGCGGCGCGTCCGATTCGATCCGGACGGTGGCCGCGCTGGCCCGCCGATTCTCGATTTGGATGGCGATATGGTGCCGTCGCTGCGTGGCCGTAACGCGGAAGGTCTCCACGTTCGCCGTCGTGGCTCGGGCCCGCCGGGGAACCGGCCGGTCCACGCGAGCGACAACGAGGGCCGCCGGTTCAGTGAACGGTTCCTCCGGTCCGAGTTGGAAGCGAAAGCTTCCAAGCCGTCGGTCCATGTTCTCCGGTGGGGGAGTGAAAATGGGGGTGAGTTGGCGCCGCGCCAGCCGGTAGTCGCACGAGCCTCGCTGATCCACCACTACCACGCCCCGCTGTTGGTGGGCCGCGGGAACGGACGCCAAGGTGATTGGGGTTTCCCCACCGTCGAGTTTCCGTCGCCGCACGCCGATCACCCGCGCCACGCGGGCGCCGGTATCATCAGATCGACGCCAGGCCGACACGGGGATCGCGATGCGCCACGCCGCGGTCGTGGGATGGGCTGAAGCCGGCTGGCGCTGCGCCCCGTTTTCCTTGGACGCCGGCGCCGCGCCGGCGGCCGTCAGCTCGGCTTTGAGCAAGAATTCGCGGCCGCTTTCATCGACGCTCCGCCACGACGTGTCGCCGTCCGCGGGCGCGAGCACTGCGTCAATGGTTTCCGGCCGAGACGACCCGGCCTGCAATTCCAACTCGATTTGTTCCTTCAACCAACCGTCTTTCACCACGGCATGGCAATCGATGGCGACGTCGAAAACCGGCCGTTGGGGAAAGAACGCAATGGCGGCGCCGGCCTGAGCGCCGGTAAGACGAAACACGGCGGTCAGCGACCCCAATACGAGCAGGTCTCGTTCCGCTTCCGTAACCCGCACCAGCGGCACGTAGTGTTCCTGCAGCGGATCGGACATCTCGAGATGGACGGCGCTGTGGGCGCGCAGTCCCAGCAGCGGCGGCGCCGCCACCACCCGTTCCCAGCGAACGGGCGTCAGCTCCGCGACCGGTAGCTCGCTTCCCGGCCGCCAAACCCGTTGCGTGGTCGTTTCCACACGAAGGGTCCGGCCCCTTTTGAGCGGACGGGTGAGCGCGATTCGCAGTTCTCGGTTTCCGTCCGGACGCCGCCACACCCGCCATTGGTCGAGCACGTCGCGGGCTTCCACTTCCGCCGGGTCGAACAGCTCGGCGTCCACGGTCGCAATGGTCCAGCCGGGCGCCACGATTCCCCCGACTTCAAAGGTCAAACCGCCCGACTGCTCGAAGTGACTTACCTGCGAGGCGACCGCGTCGCTCGTTCCCACGTCCAGACTCACTCCATCGCGAACCCGACAGATGGTTTCCCGCCGCGTAAGGGACAGATCGATTCGAGCGTCGGGGCCGAAAATTTCAAAGACCAACGGGGCGCCGCTCGCTGCGGGGGCCTCCGGCCGGCCGGTCGTCGGCGCCAGGGTTCCCCCCGACGCGTCCGCGATAAGCCGGGCCGCCGTCGTGTGAACGTCGGAGATGACCAGCGATTCGCCCGCCGCCGCCCACACGGTAAACCGTTCGTAAAGCGTGTCGGCGAGCCGCAATAGGGGGACCGATTGCGTTCGGTCCACCCATTGCCCGACGGCCTTGAGCGTGAGCGTGGCGTTTGTTTCATCCACCCAGCCCGTTTCGCGGCGGGAAGTTTCCCAATCAAGCGCGACGCGATAGCGGCGCGGCTCGTCCTCGGTAGCCGGCAGCAACGACACCTGACACGGAATCTCGCCGAACCGCGCCTCCGCCAGCCGCAAGCCGGCCAGGTCGGTCACGATCCAATCGTCGGCCGCGCGGTGGCTGGCTGCGATTCGGATTTGGGCCAGCGCCTCCACGCGGCCAGGCAAATACGTGACACGGACGGACTGTTCCGCCAGCCGTGCGGGCGTCCCGTCTTCCTTGACGCCGGGCGGGATCAGCGTCAGTTCCAATCGGGCGGAGGGCGGGATGCGAAACTCGTGCGCGTGCAGGTCGTCTTCCGCCGGCGCCGGTTTGCCGGTCTGGCTGGCGGTCGGCGACGTTACGGTCCAGCCGCTGGGCAAGAGCAGACGCATCCGCTGGACCGCGGCGCGGGGCAGCGCGGCGCGAAAGGAAAACTGGCTTTGGCGCCGCACGGGATGGGGAAGCCGCCAATCGCAGTGCGCCTCCGTCACATTCCGACCGGCCAGCAGCGTCAAGCGGCCGCCGCGGTCCACGCCGAGGGCGACCTGATCGGGCGGGATGCTGTCGGCGGCGTGTTCGGCGGCGGAATCGGCCTCTGCCAGATCACCACCGCCGGCGCCGCCAGTCCCGGCTCGCCAATCGACCAGCGACAGGTCGCAGGGCCCCAAGTCGATTGTCACCGGTCCGCTGGCTTCCCGCCGAATCTGGAAGGAAACGCCGCCGGTCAGCGAGCCGTCGCCGGCAAGCCGCGCGACGTAAACGGCCTGGGAAATTCCTCCGCGGGCGTCGCCAGGCTGGTCGGCGCTTCGGGCGGCTTGCAGCAGACGGAGGAACTCGGCTTCGTCAATCGGCGGGGCAAGCTTGCCGGAACCCCGCGGCCAACTGGCGGTGGCGCCGCTGGGAACGAAGATGCGGCGGAAGTCGGTGTCGCCGCTCGACCGAGCGTTGGCCTGGCGGGCCGCGGCGGGCGTCGGCGTGACGCCGCCATTTTCCTCGCTGCTTTCTTGCGCGGCGCCGCGCGAGGCGAACGCGACCGCAATGGCCCCGAAAATCAGGGCTCGCCCCCATATCGCCGACCTGGAATTGCAGCTTCCCATATTACTCGCCGTTATCCGCCGTAAGAACGCGGGAGACGGTCAGCGACGTGCCGCTGCCGGCGCCGCCCGCCCCCGCGGAGGCGTTGCGCGTGGAGCGGGGTTCGCCGCCGCCGGTCGCGCCGCGGACCACCGCAGGAGCCAGCCGGCGGCGGACGATAAACCACTCAAGCCACATCGCCACCACCACCAGCGCCACGCCCAAGGCCGCCGCCTGGGCCAGAATCATCACCGGTTCGGGATACGTGACCCCGACGGCGCCCAACGCCACCGCCAGGGCGAGCAGCGTCAGCGGTCGCCGCAATAAGGGCACGTAGATCAGCAGCATGCCGCAGATGAGCGCCGCCAGCGAAGCCGGCAACACCAGCCAGTGCCGCTGGGCGGTCACCGCGCTAACCGTGCCCAGCGGCCCAAACGTGGAGTAGAGATAACGATTGGCGGACCGGGCCGCGCCCCGCTGGTGGGACGCCCCGATCCACGTTTCCAGGGCGGCGTCGCTCAGCGTCGGCAGTCTCCGCCAACCCCAACCGCTCCAGCGCCAGGCCGATTCCTCGGCCAGCTCGCCGGACCCGATCACCAGGTGCTCATCGGCCGGCAGAATCAGCGTGAAGTAACAACGGTGGGTGGAAGGCGTCGCGTCGATTCGCGGCGTGACAAAGGCAACCCGACCGGCCGGGTCCCGCGGCGATTCGAACGAATAGCAGAGTTCGACCACCAGGGACTCGGCGGATCGCGCCGCGGGCGAGACGTCGATTGCCACCGTGCCCGTGTCCAGTGAGCGAGCGGCGGCCGGCCGCCCGTTGATCAGCGCCTGCAACGACCGCGGCTCCACTCCGGGCGGAAGCGTCACATGGATCGTCGGCTCCGACGTCCGTAGCCGCGCGCACCAACGGTCGCGCCGTTCCGTGCGGCTGAGCCAGACTTGTGTCCATTGGCGTTGGACGATGGCGCCCCGGTCGCCCACCTGTCGCTGTAGCTCCAGCACGAACCGTCGCGATCGGCCGCTGGGATCGAACCGCAGACCATGCGCTTTCCGATCAGAAACGGAAGGAACGAGTTCGGCCAAGGGGCCGGCCGGCTCGATCAGCGACACCGCGGGGCTGTTGATGCGCGCCAGGTAGCCATCGCTGAGCATCACGATCGAGTCGCGGGTAAGCCGCCGAACCGCGGAGGCGCCTGGTCTTTCCGGCCCCTCGGACACATTGCCCGCCAATTCGAACAGCGAGATGGGGACCTCAGCGATGGCCAAGGCGCCTCCCGCGGCGCGCGTCTGGACCACAAGCGGCTCGTGCGGCGCGACCCATTCCACCACGAGCAGAAACGTGCCCAGCCGAGCCTCCGGCAACGCAACGCGGTAGCGGCGACGTCGCGTTGACGACGGTTGCTCGGCGCCGGCGGAAACGGGCGATTCCGGCGCCGGCGGTTCTTCTCCAGCCGGAAACGCCACCACCGGTTGGCCCTCAATAGTCATGCGTGGTTCGTCAGCCAGGCCCGCGGGGCCCCGCAGAACGATCTCGGCCAGCGGGGCGTGGGCCACCGTGATCTCCATTTCTTGCCGCACAAATGTCGCGTCTTCATCGATTTCGATGCTGGCGAATGAGCTTTCAGACAATTCACGCTTCGCATGGATCAACTCCGCCACCAGGCGGCACGCCTCCCCGCCGTCCTGCGCACGGAAGACCAATCGCTGTCCGGCGGTCGCGGGGGTCTCGCGGAGGGCGCCGCCGTTGGCCGTTTCCAGTTGCACGCCGCTGGACCTCTCCATGATCGGCGAAAGGCGGATGTCGCTGGCCGTCTCGACGATCAGCGTGGTCGACCCGGCCCCCTCGGCCAGGGTTTGCGGCGCTGGAATCTCGATGGTTTCCGCCGCCTCCGGAATGTCCCGGTGGCCGCGAACCTGAAGTCTTATCGAGCCGGTGACCGCCTCCGCCAGCGGAATGGTGAGCGGGTCGGTCTGTTCCAGTAATAGCCCGTCGCTGTTTACCACGCCGGGCGGGCCGACCTCGTCAATCGTCCAACCGGGCAGGGCGGCCCGGACCTCGTAGGTCTTCGCGCCGCGCACGTCGAAGTCCAAGCTGGCGTCCAGCTCCATGCGGGCGCCGGTCACCCGCACCCGGCTTTGGCTGCGGCCGCGGATACGGGTTTCATTCGGCAACGTGCGGACGATCAGCGTCGCCGGCTGCATGTAGTACTCGAATTCGGCGATGGCGGTATCGTTCGCGACGCCGGGGACCGTCGTCTCCGTCCGCTGCACGCCGTCGCCGAGAGTCCAATCGACCAGCGTTTCGTTCGAAGTCGCCAACACGATTTGGCCGGTATGCGCCGTCGCCCCCGGAAACTCGAACCTGGCCACGTTCACCGACGCCCCCCGCGGCGACAACTGGGCCACGCTGAGGTTGACGCGGAACGCTTCCTCGCTGGGCTCCGCCAGCGCGAGGTCGACCCGGGTGTGTGGGTCGCGGCGCGGGTCGAGCCGCCGGTCTGCGTTCCCGTCGCTCTCGTGCGACGACTTGGACGGCTTGACCGAACGGGCGCGGGAAAGAATCTCGCGGTCGCTTTCCACGCGCAGCAGTTTTGCCGTGGGAGGAAGAAGGATGGCTACCGAATCGAGCGGCCCTCCGACCGGCTGAATCGTGAATTCGGCGTCAGTCTGCACGGTATCCTGCCCGCTGGCCCGCGCAACGAGCCGTCCTGCGACCTCGAACGCCGGCTGCCGGTCGTCCGCCGCCGCGGCCGATCGCTCCCAAGAGCAGGAGAATTTTCCGCGGGCCCCTTCGATCACGGCGACCCGACGTTTGTCGCCACGCCGTTCATTCGAAATCAAGGTCGCCCCTTCTCCGACCCGCAGCGCTCCGCAATCGGGCGGCAACGTCAGCGTGAGCCGCCCGGCGGCGGCGGCCGGCAGGTTCACCGCAAGCCGGGTGACGCCCTTTTCCTCGGTGAGTGGCGCTTTGCCCGCCAGCTTCAGTGCGAGTACCGCGCCGGCCCGGCCCTGGATCCAGGCGACGTGTCCGGTATCTTCCTCAAACGCAAGCTGAAAACCGCTCGCTCCCGCGGTGTTGGTTTGAAGGCCCGTTTCTTCGGAAAGGGCGACGCTGGACATCCCCAGCGGCGCCCGTTGCCATCCGCCGCCCAGCATTTCGATGGTAGCGACGCCCGACAGCGTGGCCCAATGGGAATGGTCGGCCGTCGCTTCCAGTTCGAGCGCCGTGATGATATGGCCCGGCGGTTGCTGGGGGGTTTGCAAGGACCGCTGCAATTCCCAGAGTTTGCGGAAGTCCTCGAACGACATGTCGAGCACCGGTTGCAAGGCCCCGCCTTCATCCCGGAGATAGAAGGTATCGGGAAGGGCGCGGCCGTCACCGTTGGCGCCTTCGGCCGGAGGAACCCGCGGACCGCTGGGTTGCCCGTTTGCGACGGCGGCGCCCCCCACGGCGGCAAACACGATGGCAAGAAATCCCACCACAAGACCCCGAATCACAGGACCCACGCGGCGCGGCGCCGATCGAGCCGTCTGTTGGCGACAATGGGTTCGGATCGGTCCTGGATTCAGCCCGCCCTTTCCCACGGGCAGAGCGCGTCGCTGCGACGTTGTTTTTCGGCCGATCCTTACGTAGGTCATCTGCGTAGGCGCCAGTGGTTGACGCAAGCCAGCGGAACTGCGGGCCGGCTGAGTGTCGAATTATGGGAAAAAAAGCTGTGAAAAGGAGCGGTATCCGCCACAACCTGCACAGGGCATCTCCGAAGCCCCACCCCGCCGGCCATCACCCAAGTGGGAGAGGGCCCGCAATGTTTTCCAGTCTAATCAATAGAGGTCACACGCCGCCTGGATTCAGCGTGAACTCGACCGACGGGAACGCCGATCGGCGGCCGTCCCTAACGATTATACGCGTAGAAGCGACCAAAAGCGCGGCCCCCAAAAAAATTTTTGGCGCACGCCGGGGTTCGGGCTTGCTCGTCGGAAAAAGGTTCCACCAACAGCGTTCGGCCTACCGACGAGCAAGTCCCGACCCCCTGCGCCCCGGCCTGAAAATCGACGTCGGTGGGGTCAGGACCTTCTCGCCGATGGCGCTCTTGAAGGATGGCAACCGAGGCTGCGGATTTGCTCGGCGAGTTCGCGGCTTGCCGCGGTCACGAAATTCGGCCGCCAGACGGACGGGGTTTCGGGTCCGAGGCTGACAATGGCGCCCCCCGCTTCCCGCACCAGCAACATTCCCGCCGCGACATCCCACGGGTGGGCCGTCATCGTCCAGTAGGCGTCCAGCCGGCCGCACGCGACAAACGCCAGATTGAGCGCCGAGGAGCCAAGCCGGCGAATCGCCCGGGCCTGCGGGAGGAGCCGCAAAAAAGACCCCACCTCCGGGCCATCGAGATCAACGGTGGTTCCAAAGCTGGCCGCCACGAGCGATTGAGAGAGTTCGCGGGCTCCGCTGACCCGCACGCGGGCGCCGTTGAGGGACGCGCCTTCCCCGGCGGCGGCCAAAAATAGCTCTTTTGTAACCGGATTGAATATGGCCCCGGCCACCGGCTCACCCGCCCGGACCACGGCGACGCTAACGGAAAAAATGGGCAATCCATGGACGAAATTGGTGGTGCCGTCCAGCGGGTCCACCACCCAATAGCACGCGCTGGCCGTCTTGGTTGGGGTGAAGTTCTCGGTTCGCGGCGTCGATTCCTCCTCCTCGCCGACGAACGCATGGTTGGGATAGGCCCGCGTGATGATCTCACGGATGACCCGCTGCGAGGCGAAATCGGCCTCGGTCACCATGTCGGCCGGCCCCTTCTCCCAACTGCGGACATTGCCCCATCGCTTCATCAACTCGGCGCCCCCGGCGCGGGCCGCCTCTTCGCAAATTCGCAAAAATGTGGGCACGGGATGGATTTCAGCGTGGGGCTGGCGAACAACGGAGCCGGACGCGCAAGCGACGGAGGGTCATACGTTGGCGGCGCCACCCTCCCGTCCCGCAAAAATTTTCTTGCGGGGATCACATTCTAGCGGCGAACGCGGCCCCGTCAAAGCCGCCGCAATCGACAAAACCTCTATCATGCCAAGCGGTTATGGGCGATGCGGCAGAATATGCCGGGCCCGCAAAAAATCGGCGAGCGGAATCTCTGGACATTTCCGCCAAACTTGGTAAGATATGAGGTGACAGTGCGGCGCCCGACGGGGCGTCATCACTGGCATTGCCTCTTCTCTGTTCCGGCCCCGTCGTATCGCCTCGCTGCGGTCGGCGGGGTTTTTTCGTTCTTGCACCCCTCCATCTTTCGGATGACTCTCCCGCAATCTCCTTTATGGCGCGTAGAATCCGACGGCGCGGGACCGTTTGCCCGAGCCTTTCCGGCGGCCGACTTCTCCGCGGTTCCGCTTCGGGTTGAACTTGCGCTGCCCGGCCCCGGCCTGCGATGGGAATGGGCCGACGAAGCCGGCCACCAGACGGGGGAGGAAGCCACCGCGGTGTCGCTCGCGGTGTCTTTCCAAGCGCCGGCAGCGGCGACCAACGGCAACCCCCGCCAGACCCGACAGCCCGACGACCTGTACGTCCGCAACGCGGACCTGATCGCATCCTACTACGCTACGGCCGAGCAGCCCGTGGGTTTGCAGATTTGTTGGCGGATCATCGACCCGGGCGACATCGAGCTTCCCTCTTCGCAGGCGTCTGGAATCGAGGCGATCTTCTCGACGCACACGTCGCATTGGGACAGCGATCCGTCATTGCTACTCGCTACCGCCATTCCCTGCCATATTGCGTCGGCGTTGGAAGGGCGGCGACTGGATCGGTCCGACCCGGCGGCGCCGGTCCTTTGCCACGCCGCCACCAAAACGCACAGCTACCTGGAATTCCTGGGCCCAACCGACACCGACGCGTTCGACCCGAGATGGAGAACCACCGCGGAGGGCGGCCGTTACGAGGGACGCCGCACCCTGTTCGCCGCGCCACTTGAGAAGGGGGTCATCCGCCGGGCCCGCGGGCAAATGTGGCTATTGCCCGAGGGCCGCGATGCGGAGTTGGCAAGCCGGGCTTACGAAGCGTTTCTCCATTCGCCGCTTCCGCTCACGGCGTAGGGGACGTTTGACGCCGCCGGTTCGAGCAAGGATACTGTGCGCGTGGGCGATGGCATTTTCCTTTCACGGGAGCTAGGGCATGTTGTGTGGGCGGCGGTGGATCGCGATGGTGTTGGCTCTGCTGCTGATCGGCTGGCATGGCGCGGCCCTGTGCGCCGCCCATCCCCCAGCGACGGCGCCGGATCGGCCCAATGTCGTGGTCTTTCTCGTTGACGACCTCGGCTGGACCGACCTCGGTTGCTTCGGCAGCGACTTCTACGAGACCCCGCATATCGACGGCCTTGCCGCGAGCGGCATGAAGTTCACGCAAGGCTACGCCGCGTGCTGCGTGTGCAGCCCGACACGGGCCGCGATGATGACCGGCCGCTATCCCACGCGCTACGGGATCACCGACTACATCAACCAGGCCGGCGCCAATCAGCCGGAGAACTGGCGCCGCAACACGCCGCTGCTGCCCGCGCCGTACGCCGACCGCCTGCCGCACGCCGAGAAGACGATGGCCGAGTATTTGAAGGACGCGGGTTACGCGACCTTCTTCGCCGGCAAGTGGCACCTGGGGCCGGAGGGATTCTGGCCGGAGGACCAGGGCTTCGGCGTGAATCACGGCGGGATCGAACACGGCGGCCCCTACGGCGGCAAGAGGTATTTCTCGCCTTACGGCAACCTCCGGCTAAAGGACGGCCCGCCGGGCGAGCACTTGCCCGACCGCCTGGCCAGCGAGGCGGCGTCGTTCATCAAGTCGCACCGGGATCAGCCGTTCGTCGTCTACCTTTCGTTCTACTCGGTTCACACGCCGCTGATGGCTCGGGATGATTTGCGGAAGAAGTATGAAGAAAAACGGCAGAAACTCGGCCGTGAAGAATCGACGTGGGGAATCGAAGGCGAGCGCAAGGTGCGGCTCAACCAGAACCACGCCGTCTACGCCGGGATGATCGAGGCGATGGACCTGGCGGTCGGCAAAGTGCTCGCACAGCTAGAAAAAAGCGACGTCGCCGACAAGACGCTTGTCATTTTCACCGGCGACAACGGCGGACTCTCCACCAGCGAGGGCCATCCTACCTGTAACCTGCCGCTGCGGGCCGGCAAAGGCTGGAACTATGAAGGCGGCATCCGCGAACCGACGATGATCCGCTACCCCGGCGTGACCCGGCCCGGCAGCCAGTGCGACATCCCGATCTGCAGCGTCGATTACCTGCCGACGGCGCTTGCGATCACGGGCGTGGCGCAACAGGCCGATGATCCGCCGCTTGACGGCGTGGATATCTCACCGCTGTTGCGGGGCGAGCGGCCCGAGGCGATTACCGACCGGGCGCTCTACTGGCACTATCCCCACTACGGTAATCAAGGAGGGGCGCCCAGCGGCGTGATTCGGCAGGGAGATTTCAAGCTTATCGAGTGGTATGGCGACGGCGCCCTGGAATTGTACAACCTGGCGGAAGACCTCGGCGAGCGGAACAACCTCGCGAAGCAGATGCCGAAGAAGGCCGAGGAAATGCGTCAGCGGCTTGCCGCCTGGCGCAACGAAACCGGCGCCCGGATGCCCTCGAAGCGAGAATGAAACGAGCAGTTCAGACGGGGATAGCGAGTCAGGTCGTGCGTAACGTTTCTTTTGCGCTTCGCGCGGGCGCCGTGGGCAGGGATACGGTGAAGACGGTTTCCCCTGATTCACGGCGCCACGTCAGATCGCCATGATGCCGCTGGACGATCTGTTTGGCCAGGTACAGGCCCAGGCCTCCGCCGTCGGGCTTGCCCGTAACCAGCGGATCGAACATCGTGCTGGCGATATCCGCGGGCGGGCCGGGGCCGGTGTCGCGGACTTCGAGGATGGCCTGGCCGTTTTCGCCGCGGAGCGCTATCGTGACGCGAGGTCGCGACGGCGAGGGATATTCTTCGACCGGCGATTCAGGTCTGATGTCCGCAGCCTTTCCCGCGACCGCCGGTCGCGGGTTTATGGCTACGGCGTCCAGGGCGTTCATTATCAGGTTCGTGACGACTTGTTCGAGTTCTTCCGCGACGCCGTGGACCGTTAACGGCGGCGGAACCCGATCTTCGATCAGCGTTATGCCCAGATGATCGGCGGGAGGCCGCAGGAGCGAGAGGACGCGGGCGACCACGTCACCCAAGTTCCAATCGGCGAACCGCGTCTCCGGTGGCGGGTCGGCGGTCATGAATCGCTGCAAATACGACTCCATGCGCTTGATCTGCCGGACGGCGACCCGCAAGCTTTCGTCGCTTGCATCGTCCCGGCCCTCCGCCGCTACCCGCCGTTGGTGAAGCCCCAACGCGAGTTGGCAGCCTGCCACCGCGTTGCGAAGCTGATGGGCGACGCTGCGGCGGAGTTGTTCCAGCGACCGGAGCCGCTCCGTGTCGCGGACGCGGGCCTCGTAATCGGCCAGCATGGCGGCCATGCGATTGACGTCTTCGGTGAGATCGTGGATTTCATCCTTCGGGCCGCGCGTGGCGACCGGTTCGAAATGCCCCTCCGCGATTCTTCGCACCGCCCGCCGCAGCGCAGCGATGGGCCGCGTGACCCGCCCAGCAATGACGAGCGCCGCCAGTAGAGTCAAGAGCAAGGCCGCCGCCCCGACCCCCAGCGGCGGCGTCACCGCCCGCCGCCAGGCGCGGTCGTATTCGTCGCGGGGATACAAAATGTGCAGCGTCGCCGGCCGCTGGTTCGACCGGCGGGGCTTGACGTGAATCGACGCGTGGAAAAAAGTCCGCCCGTCCACGGTCCGTTCGGCATCGAGTGTGATGTCGCGCCAGTCTTGCGGCGGCAGGTTTGGCCACGTGACCGACCGCAGGCCCTCGTGGCTGGCGGCGACCTGCGTTCTGTCGGCGCCCACCACCGCGTATTCGGCGCCGGAAAGCCCGCGCATGCTGGCCAGCACGCCGTCGGTCAATGGGAAGTTCGCCTCCGCCAGCGTGCGGGCAACACTGCGAAGCTGAGCTTCGACCCGCGACCTCACCTGCCGACCCGCCAGGTATGCCGCCAAGGCCGCCACGGCGAAGAGGGCAAGCGCCATCACCAGGAGCATGGGCACGGCGATTTGATACTTGACGGGCCAACGCATGAGGCAGGCGCCTTTCGCGACGGAACGGCCAGCGAAACCATGTCGCCGCCGCCAGCCGGCGCAATCACTGACAACAACCAGCAAAGCAAGCTAAATCTTGATGCCCGGGAAAACTTCCTCGTCGTCGTCGTCATCGGCGGCGTCGGCCGTCGCGGGGCGTTTCTTTCCGGCCGGACCGATCGACTTCTTCTTTTCCGCGGGCTTGCCCACGTCGATTGGAAACCCGCTGAAACGCTCGACCTTCGGATCGTCCGCTTCGACGGCCGGGTCCGGCGGCGGTTCCTCGGCGAGGGGGGCCTCGATGTCCGGGACGTCCACGCCCATCCTCACTTGCTCGTCCGGAGCTTCCTCCGCGGCGAAAGCACCGTCTTCGTCCGCGTCCACCGTTTCCGCGGTCTCCAAGACGGGCGCTTCCCCTGCGTCGGCCGTTCCGTTCGCCTCGTCGATCGCCGGTGAAGCCTCGTGGTCCGGCTGCTCGCGCAGGGCTTGAGCCGCGGCGCCGTACGACGCTTCCCGCGCCGGCCGCGTCTCTTCAAACTCGCCCAGCTTGAAGGTCCGTTCCACGTTGGTCCGCAGGACTTCGCGACCCAGTTGCACCGCCTCTTCTTCGCTCCAACCGCGATCTTCGACGAACCGTTCCGCCAGCACCTTGGCCAGCGCCTGCTTGAACATGCGAAACTTCGGCAGCGCAAACTCCAATTTGTACATGTCGCTGTAGTAGCCGATGATCTTGTTACGGGGAATCGCCTCTAGCCGGGCCGCCAGGTCTCGCTCGATCATGCTCGGCGTGTTGCTGTACCACCAATGTCCGTGGGCGACGACGTTGGGAAAAATCCAGGCGTAGCTCACCAGCTCTTGATTGGTCACGCTCGCCAGGACGCTGATGGGGAACGTGACCTGCGGAAAGGCGTTGAGCAACTGGCGGTATTGCAGCAGGGAAACGCGGCTGTCGTACAGATCCTGTCCCTGATGCACGCCCCCTTCGTACACGCCGCGATTGACCCCGATCATCAAATCGAACGGCAACGCGAATTCGGCGCAGAATTCGGCCAGCGACCAGAACACGAAATGGGCCAGCGCCCGCTTCTGATTGTCCGCCGCATGCTCGCCCTTGCGGATAACGTCGGTCAGCGCCGTGGCGGCCCGGGCCTCGCTGACGCGCGTAGGCGCGAAGTCCGGCGGCAACGAAATCGCGCACGCCTTGGCGCCGCGATCGGTGAAATGTTCGAACAGAACGCCGATCGCGGTTTTCAGTTCGCCCGCGGCAGACGCGTTCACGCCCGTGGCCTTCTCCAACCGCTCCCGCACCTGCGGCTTGGCGAGATGGAAGACTAGGTCATCGGTCCGCAGGCAGGGAATGTACCGCGAGGTGTCAAAGCCTTCCAGCGGGTCGTCGAAATCATTGGTTAGAAAAACGGCGTCGAGCTGCGCGGCGTCCAAGACCTCCTGTTCCCAATGGTCCGACCGCAGCTTCGCGGTCGCCGCTTGCCACAGCGCGGCCCCGCCTTCCGGCGACGTGAGGTCGCCGTCATACCCGAGAAGATTGCGGGCAATATCGACAAACCAACCGTACTGGGCGGTGTTGGTCAGCGGGCCGAGCTTGCTGAAAATCCGGCCAACCCGTTCCGCCGCGCTGGTGTTGGGGCATTCGATCATCGCCTTGGGCACGCCGGCGGAATGCGCGAGTTCCGTGTAATAGTGGTACCCCAGAATCTCCACCAGGTTCTCGGCGGCGGGCGCGTGCGGGTTGATGTGCGAGTGGGGATCGATCAGGCGGATCGAATCGAGCTGCGCGAAAATGGACTGGCGGACCGACATCTGCGTATCCTTGAGACGACGCCAATCGGCTACGGCCCGAGCGAGCCGCGCCGTGGCCGGGGGAAACTGTACGGCAATTGGTCGCTATCACAGAATAGTCGCCGCCGCCGAAAATGCAAAGACGCGGCGATGGATATTCAACGCCCCTTCGCTCACGGCCTGGCAAGGCGACCGATCGACGCTTCGATGTGCCATCACCCGCGCGACGTTCGGCCTTTCGTTGGCAAGAAGGCGCCATGAAAGGGATCGCCAAGCCGCAAAATGAAACAAAGGAGTCGCGGCCTGGGCGCCACAACTCCTTTACTGGCAATCACTTAAATTGGTGGGCGCGACAGAACTCGAATCTGTGACCTCCACGATGTCAACGTGGCGCTCTAACCAACTGAGCTACGCGCCCCTCGGGCCACTGTTCACCTTGCGGCCGACAGCGTAATGTTGGCTGCCGCCGCAACCGTGCAGCCGCCGGCGGTTCTCCCAAGTGTAGTACACGCGTCGTTGCCGGTAAATAGACCGGGCTTGCGGCACTGGGTTCATGGGTTCGTCGTTCATGGAAATCTCCAGCGTCATCAAGGATTTCTTCCTGATCCTGCTCGCCGGGACGGTGGCGGGCGTTGTTTGCCGGCGGTGGGGCATCTCGCAGCTTGTCGGCTACCTGGTGATCGGGGCGGTCGTCGGGCGGGGCGGCCTGGGCCTGATTGAAGACCCCGGACACGAGTTGGAACTGATCGCCGAGGCCGGCGCCCTGCTGTTGCTGTTTTCGGTCGGAATCGAGTTCTCGTTTGACGAGCTGGCCCGGCTGGGGCGGCCTTTCTTCATCGGCGGGGCCACTCAGATGGCGCTGGTTTCCGTTCCGCTGGGGTTGGCGTCCTGGCTGGTGGGCGTGAGCCCGGCCGCCGCCGTGTTGGCTGGGGCCGCCGGCGCCTTCAGTTCAACTGTGCTTGTCTTCCGGGCCCTAACCGAGGAAGGCCAATTGGTCTCGCGGCACGGCCGCAGCGGGATCGCGGTGCTGCTCTTCCAGGACGCCGCGCTGGTGCCGCTGCTCTTGCTGGTTCCGCTGATGACCGGGGGCGGCGAAACCCCGTCCGCGGCGGACTATCTGCTGCTGATCGTGAAGACGGCCGTCTTCCTCTTGGGGGTGATCGCGCTGCACTGGCTGTTCCGCCGGTATGTCGTCCGCCTGCTCATCGCCTTGCGGAGCGTGGAACTGGTGACGCTGATGACCGTCTCTTTGCTCTGCGGGCTGTGCTGGGCGGCCCATGCGACGGGACTGCCGCCGGCAATCGGGGCCTTCGCCACGGGGCTGGTGCTCAGCGGCACGCGGATCAGCCGGCAGGTTGACGCCATTATCCTGCCGTTCCGCGAGACGTTTGCGGCCGTCTTCTTCGTGACGCTGGGAATGTTGCTAAAGCCCATCGCTGCCCTTGCAGAACCGCTTCTCTTGCTGGGCGGACTGGTCGGGGTGATCGGCTTGAAGACCTTCGGCGGCGCCGCGGCCCTGCGGTTGTCGGGTTTGCCGTGGCGCCGAGCGCTGGGGATGGGTTTGGGGCTCTCACAGCTCGGCGAGTTTTCCTTCCTGCTCATTTCGCGGGGGGTGGCCGGCGGGATTGTGACGGAGGCCCACTACAACCGCATCCTCTTTATCGCGGTTGTCAGCCTGATCCTTACGCCGCTTTTGCTGCGACGGGGGCTGGCCATCGCCGGACACGAAACGGACACCGGCCACCTTCCCCATGAGCCGCCCGAACGCGAAACGCTCTCCGCCGTGGTGGTCGGCATCGGCCCGATGGGCGGGCAAATCGCCTCGCGGCTCGAGACGATGGGCGTCGATCTGGCCCTGGTCGATCTGAGCCCCGTTAATCTCCACGCCTACGCCCAGGCAGGCTTTAACACCTTTGCGGGCGACGCCCGCGATCTCGCCATGCTCAAGCGGGCCGGCGCCGAGACCCGCAAGCTTGCGGTGGTTTGCGTGCCGGTGGACGAGATCGCCCTGGACGTAGTGAAGTCGCTGCGGGAAATCAACCGCACGGCGACGATCATCGTCCGCTGCCGCTTCCAGAGCTTCGTCACAAGGCTGCGTCGGGCCGGCGCCAATATCGTCGTCAGCGAAGAAATGGAAACGGCGGGCCCGCTGCTCAAGCGGTGCGAAGAATGGATCGACACGGGGAGTTTTGGAAACGACGCCCACGGCTGATCGCGCCGAAAATTCACGCCAGAACGAGCACGCGCACACCCACCCATCTCCATTTCCCCGTCCCACCCTGCCCTGGTCGCCATTCGTGGCGCAAAATGCAGATGAAAGGATTCGGTCCGCGATCCGAACAATGCACGTGCGGCGCCATACGCATGAAGTCGAAGGGTTGTGCGAATATGCCGTTGTTCCGCCCCGCAATTTAGGATGTCCCCGGGATGCCCAACATCCTGATCGTAGACGACGAACAATCCATCTGCTGGGCGCTTGCCGAACTCGCCCGGCAAATGGGCCACGCGGCGCGGGCGGTTTCGTCCAGCGAGGCCGCGCTGAGGGAGCTTGCCGCATTCCCGCCGGACGTGATCCTGCTCGACGTGCGGCTCCCCGGCGAGGACGGGCTTTCGGCCATGCCGCGCATTCGCGAGCGGCTCGGGGCGGTCCCCATCATCATCATGACCGCCTACGGAGATTTGGGGACGGCCGTCGAAGCGGTGCAGGGCGGGGTGTTCGACTACGTCGTCAAGCCATTCGAGCTTGACGACATCGAGGCCCTCATCAACCGCGCCCTGCTGGCGCCCGGCCCGCCGCCAACGCGGCAGGCCGACGGGCAGAGCCCGGGGCTGGTCGGCCGCTCGCCGATCATGCAGCGGGTCTTTCGACGCATCGCGCTGGCCGCCAATTCCACTGCCAGCGTGATGCTGTGCGGCGAAAGCGGGACGGGCAAGGAACTCGCGGCCCGGGCTATCCACCGCTTCAGTTTTTGTAAGGATGGGCCGTTCGTCGCGGCCAACGTAGCGTCGCTCAGTCCTTCCCTGGCGGAGAGCGAATTGTTCGGGCACGCAAAAGGCGCGTTCACCGGGGCTGAGGCCGCCCGAACGGGACTGCTGGCGCGAGCCCACCAGGGCACGCTTTTTCTGGACGAAGTCGGAGACATCCCGCCGGCGATGCAGATCAAGCTGCTGCGGGCCATCGAAGAGCAACAGGTCACGCCCGTGGGCGCCGCAAACCCGGCGCCCGCCCATTTCCGCGTCATCTCTGCGACGCATCGCAATCTTTTGGCCCAGGTGCAATCGGGCGAGTTCCGGCACGATCTCTATTTTCGCCTGTGCGGCGTGCAGATCGACTTGCCGCCACTGCGCGAGCGGGGAGAAGACATCGAGTTGTTGGCCGAGCACTTCATTGCCCGCGCCGCGAGCAAGAGCGATCACGACGCCCCGCGCCTGACGGAGCCCGCCCGGCGGGAACTCTATCGGCGGGCGTGGCACGGCAATGTCCGCGAGCTGCGCAACACGATCGATCATGCGGTAGCGCTGGCCCGGCAGTGGGCGATCGCCCCGGAGCACCTGCCGGCGGCGGTGAGCATTGAAAGCTCTGCGGCCCGAGATGACGCCGTCCTCGGCGGCCCCGCGGAGATCGCTCGGCTCATCGCGGCGTGGGCCCAAAACCGCCTTGCCGCGGACCCGCAGCCGGAACATCTCTACGAAGACCTGCTCGCCCTGGTCGAGCCTCCGCTGCTGATCGAGACCCTCCGCCAGGCCAAGGGCCAACACGTCACCGCCGCGAGGCTCACCGGCCTGCACCGCACCACGGTAAAGAAGAAGCTGACGCAGTACGGGATTGAGGGAGTGGACGGCTAACGGCCGGGCGCCCCATTCACTCGACCACACCGCGGAATTCGTTGAACCGCACGTACACCAGGTGGCGGTAGAGTTCGCTCCGCTGCAACAGGTCGGCGTGCGGGCCGCGTTCGGTGACGGTTCCACGGTGCAGCAGCACGACCAGGTCGGCCGCCCGCAACGTCTCGATCCGTCCCGGCAGGATGAGCAGGCTGCGGCCTTGCGCGATGGCGGCGATGGCGGCGTCCACGGCGGCGGCCGCCGGCGCTCCCGCGGCGAATTGCGGCTCTTCCAGGACGATCAGCGCCGGATCGCGGAGAGCCGCCCGGGCCAGCCCGACCCGAAACGCCTGGCTGTCGGTCAACCGGTGGCCCCCCTCGCCCACGAGCGTTGAAAGCCCATCGGGCAATGGCTGAATGAAATCGAGCGCGCGGGCCGCGCGGGCCGCCTCCGTCACCTGCAATTGCGTGGCCGTTTCATCGCCGGAGCGGATGTTCTCGGCCACCGTCGCGGTGAAGACGTTGGCGTGACCGGTGACCAGGGCCATGTGCCGCCGCACCGACGAAAGCGAGAGCCGCCGCAGGTCCTGGCCGTCCAGAAGGACCTGGCCCGAGGTGGCGTCGTAAAACCGCAGTAAGAGGCCGGCGAGCGCCAGCGGCGACTGCCGGTCGGACGCCACGACGGCGATCCGCTTGCCGGCGGGCAGTTCCAGCGAGACGCGGTCGAGCAGCTTGCGGCCGTCGCGGTCGGAAAGCGTGACGTTGGACAGCGTGATCTTCTCGGTGATTTTTGTGAGCGGGGATGTTTCCGTGGCTTCGATGACGGCGGGTGTGCGGTCCAGGTACGTGAGCATGTCCTCGCAGGCGGCTTCATATTGGGACAGTTCGCGGACGAGTTCGATCAGGCGACGCACCGGCGGCGCCGCCGTGATCATCGCCGCGGCAAGCATCACGATCCCGGCTGCGGATATCGCGGGAGGCGTGAGGGCGGCATTGTGGGCCGCCAGGAAAAGCGTCAACGCGGCGCCGGCGATCGCGAATAGGCTGAGCAGCGGATAGGTGAGCCACCCGGACGTGCTGGCCCGGCGAAGAAGACGCTCGTAATCGCGGATCAATTCGTCGGCCGCGTGGCCCGGGATGCTGGAAAGGGCGAACCCGGTGGCGAGCGGCGCCTGCCGCAACTGTTCGACAATCGCCGTGTGGACGGACCCCGCCCGGGCGGTCCAGGTGCGGCGGGCCCGTTGTGCATGACGCGAAAGCATGTTGAACAGGAGCCACGCGATGATGGTAAAAAGCAGGGCCGTTACGGCAAGCCATACGTGAATCAGCGCCGCGAACACGAGCAGCGCCGCGACGAGGAGGGGCGATTGCGGTATCGCCCGGTTCCAGGCGTACGTGCCGGCTTGCACGGTCGGCAGTGAATAACGGAGAAGTTCCTCGGCCCGCGAGGCGCCGCCGGCCAGGAAATCGGTCGCCCCCAAATCGAACGCCTTGCGGTGCAGTTCGGCCAAGAGGCCCGCGGCGACGTTCACGCCCATTCCCCGCGCCCCGCGATACACGGCCGCCAGCGACAAGCTCAAGAAGGTCGCGAGAATGACCGCCACCATCGCCACGATCAACGCCGCCTGGGTGACCTGTCCGTGTTCCAGCGGCCCGTGCAGCAGCCGCCGCCACAAACCGCCCAGCAGGGGAAAATCGTGGAAGGTCTCGGCGGGCGGGCAGGTCATCAGTTCGACGACGGCGCCCAGGCATGAGATAAGGAGCGGCGTCACGGCGACCGAAATCACGGCGCCGACCCAAACCAGCGCGGCGTCCAGCCCCGCCCCGCCTCGCCGCCGCGCCTTGAAAAGTAGATGGGGAATCGCCACGGTTTCGATCTCATGCGACGGGCGAATTCACGGATGTTCGTCAACCGTCCCTAGGCCACATCGCGATCCTCGAACAGCACCAGGGCCAGGAGAATCGCCACTGCCGTGTAGAGAGTGCAGTATATCAAGGACATGCCCAGGTAGACATATGGAACTTCCCGTCCGCCGGCGATCGCGGCGGAAATGTTGAAGTTTTCCAGCACCGGCAGCAGGGTCGCCAGAAACAGCCCCACGAAGGCGACGGGGGCAAAGCCTCCCGCCTGGCTCTGCACGATCAGCGGCGTGAGGTGCCCCAGGGCGTATATCGTCAGGCATAGCGTTAGATTCGCCAGCAGCGGCAGCCGAGTCGAAATGGCGACCGAAAGCGCCGCCAACACGACCGTCTCCATAAACGCGAGCACAATCCCCGGCACGATCTGGATCATTTCCTGCTGGCACTGTTGCCAGGTCGGGTCGGCGTTGGCGGTCTCTCGCGCGTCGTGGATCGGTTTGTACGCCACCGAGATCAAGAATACGACCGACAGCAAGACGAACAACGCGGCCACCATCCAGAGGATTCCCGCCAGTTTTCCGAAGATGAACTGGGCCCGCCCCACCGGTTTGGAAAGGACGGTCAGCGCCGTGCGGCCGTCGATCTCGTCCGCCACCGAATTGCTCGCGGCCAAAAGCGCCACCCCGATCCCGCCGAGCATGATCACCGTCAGCCCGGTGTCCTTGAGCATCTTGATGTCTTCCCCAAACGTGTTGTAGGGAAGCCAGATGAACAGCAAAATGGCGAACGAACCGACAGCGACGGTAATCAGAAACGGCGGCTGCCAGATCTCCGACTTGGCGGTGGCCAGGGCAATGGCCGACATCTTCGGCAGCGCCAAATTCTGAGCCACGTACAGGGCGACGAGCAAGAACAGCGCGGCGGCCGTGATCGGAACCGCCAACACCTCGTCGCCGGCCACCGGCGTGGTGATGATCGATACCGCAAGTTCCGCGGGGGCGCCCGTCGAATTGCGGACCTCGACGTCCTGGACGTAGTCCTTGGGGAAGGGCGGGAAGAACTGGGCGTCCGTTCGCCACACCAGGGTCTGGCCCGGAGTCAGTTGGGCTTCCAGCCCCTGGTCGTCGTCGCTGGAGCCGCGGCTGTCAACGTACAGCGGCTGGTCCGACGTCAGTTCAACCCGCTTGAGTTCCCGCGTCGACCGCTCGATGGGAATGAAATGCGACCGGATCGACGGCTCGATGTTCAGCGTAAAATGGCGGTCCGCCGTGGCCGGCAGCCGCACCACGCTGGCCAGAATCGTCCCCGGCTCCCGCACGGCGAGAAGCCCCACGATTGCGAACGCGCCTAGGCAGACCGCCATCCCCAGGATGACCTTCATGGGACCTTCGGTGAGCATTTCCCACACCCGGGCCGCCAACGGCCGGTGCGTTACACGCAGGACTGCCCACGCAATCGCTAGCAACAGCAATCCACCCGCCACACCGACGCATAGGATCCAGACCGGGGTCAACCACAACGACTGCTTGTCGGAAACGAGCCCGGTGAGGGGGTCAAGAAATTGCATGGAGAATCCGGTTGGTCGAAGACAGGTTGGTGAACTCGTTGAACCGCAAGCCGCAGGCGCCGCGGTTTCCCACGGGAACATCCCGTCGCCTTCGGCTCGGGGTTAAACGGAGGCCCGTCGCCTTCGGCTCTGGGTTAAACGGAACTACGAGAACCTCACGTCAAAACCCGTAAATTCGTTCGTCGCCTGGGAAACGTCGACGTCAAAATCGTTGATGTGGCCGGCCAAGGCGGACCGTACCGCCTGAAAAAACCGGTCCAACTCCGCGGGTTCCCCCTCCGCCACCAGCCGGACGGCGCCATCGGGCAAGTTGGCTACGTAACCGCTCACCGCATGGTTCTGGGCGATCCGCACGGCGGTGAAGCGAAATCCCACCCCCTGCACATGCCCTCGATAACGCACAACCCGGCGCTCGTGGTTCATATCGGCCGATTCCAGCGAATTCGCGGCCACCGCCCCGTATCCACTGAGATTCTAAATCACATGGCACGACTCGGGGAGGGCCATACCACGGGCCGGCAAATCGCTCGGGAAATAATTGTGGCGACAAAAGCGACTAGTAAATACAATGAGAGAGATGGGCCGATGGGCGGCTGAAGACGTTTGCGCGGCCGCCGGTCCACGTTCAGCGCATTACGAAACCAGGCTTTTACAAGGTCCTCTTGCGGCAGGAGCGGTAGAATGTCAATCCGTTGGAATCAGCTTGAGACGACTGGCGCCCGCTTGGGCGGGGTGTTGTTTGCCGGGGCGATCATGGGGTTTCTGGCCGTTGCGGCCGGGCCGGCTTCGCTTGCGCAGGCAGTCCCCGGCGCCGACGCGAAGTTGACGACCTACGACGCCGACGGCGAAACGTTCTTCGCCTTAAGCCTTACGCCCGCTCCCCTCGGGCAGGCGCCCGAATCCCGGCAGGTGCTGGTGTTGTTCGATACTTCGGCCAGCCAGGTTGGGCCGTATCGGGCGGACGCATTGGCGGCTCTCGACGCGATGCTTTCGGCCCTGAGCCCGCAAGACAAGGTGATGCTGATGGCCACGGACATCAGCACGGTGGACTTGACCGGTGGATTCGTGTCGCCGGCCAGCCTCCAGATGCAAGATGCGATCAGTAAATTGCAGGGCCGCACGCCGCTGGGCGCCAACGACATGAAATCGGCCCTCGCGACGGCCGCCGGCGCCTTCACCGCCAACCCCGACACGCCCCGCCGCGTGATCTACATCGGCGACGGCAAGAGCAAGGCGAATCTGCTGGGCGACACCGAGTTTGAAAACATTCTCGACGTATTGCACAAGGGCCGTGTCTCCGTCTCCAGCTTCGCCATCGGGCCGAGCCGGGACGTGCGGATGCTGGCCACGCTGGCCAACCACACCGGCGGCAACGTGCTGATTGACGGCGAAGGATTCTCACCGCAGCAAGCCGGGGCCGCGACCGCCGGAATGGCCCAGGCCGACGTCATCTGGCCAACCGACGTGACGCTACCGGCCGAAATGAGCGACGTGCTGCCCAAGCCGTTTCCACCGCTGCGAGACGACCGCGATTCGATCGTCATCGGCAAGCTCACGGGCAAGGGTCCGTTTAAGATCGAAGTCAAAGGGGTCAGCGGGGCGGCCACGCCCGTCATGTCGTGGACGGTCCGCCCGGAACCGGCCAGTGAAGACCAGGCGTATCTGCCGCGACTGCACAAGATGGCGGCCCGGGACGACGGCTTGACTCTGCCGACCGCCGGGGCCGTCGGTCTGCGGGAAGTCCGCCGCGAGTTGATGTTGGCCGCCACCGACCTGGCGAAGATGGCATCGGCTGCGCTGGCGGCGGGCGACCTCGCTTCGGCCGAACGGTTGGCCGCGGCGGCCATGGACCGTGATCCCGACGATCTGCAAGCCGCCAACGTGATGAACGCGATCCGCAAGCAACGGGGCGAGGCCGGCGATGACGATTCGCTGGTTCTCGGGGGCGCGGCCCCCGGCGCCGGCTCCCTGCTGGAGGAATTCGAGCGCGAGCAGGAAGGCGCCTTTCTGGAGGAGGTCGAGGACCTGGATCGCGTGAGCATCGAGATCGTGCAGGCCGAGGTGGAAGACGCGCTCGCCAACGCCCGCGCCATCATGGGCGAAGACCCCGAAGGCGCCCGACAATTGCTCAAGCTTACCCTGGAGGACGTTCAGCGCGATCCGATTCTGCCCGCCGAACAGCGGGCCCAACTGAAGGACTTGATCGTCTCCGCCATCCAGGAGGCCGACCGCCGCGCTGTTGAAAAACAGGAGCGGGACGCCCTCGAACAGGAACGGCTGGCGGCCGCACTGAACCGCCAGCGGCTCAATGAGCAACTGCAGCGCGAGCAGGACACCGTCCGCCAGATCATGGCCCGCTTCAATGCGCTGATGGACGAACGCCGGTACCGCGAGGCGGAGGACGTGGCGGTGCATGCCCGCGATATCCGGCCGGACGACGTAACGCCGTATATGGCGGTGCTCAATTCCCGCACCATCGGTTATTACGAATCCTTTATGGAAGTGCGGGAGGCCCGCTCCAAGGGCTATGTGGACGCCCTCTTTCAAACGGAGCGTTCGCACGTGCCGTTCCCGGACGACCCGCCGATCGTCTATCCCGATCCGGAGGTGTGGGAAGGCCTGACGGTGCGGCGCAAAAAATACGCCTCCATCGACCTGGCCAAACAGGGAGGGGCCGAAGAGAAGATTTTTGCCGCCCTGGAAGACACCACGACGCTGGAGTTCATCGAGACGCCGCTGCAAGACGTCGTCGATTATCTGAAGGACCTGCACGGGATCGAAATCCAAATCGACCGCCGGGCCCTGGAGGACGTGGGCATCGGCACCGATACGCCGATTACCCGAAACCTCTCCGGCATTACGCTGCGATCGGCCCTGCGGCTGATGCTCAAGGAGATGGATCTGACGTATGTCGTTCGGGATGAGGTGCTGCTGATCACCACGCCCGAAGAGGCCCAGAGCCAGCTCATCACCAAGGTGTACCCGGTTGCCGACCTGGTGCTGCCGATTAGCGCCGGCGTGGGCGCCAACCCGTTCCAGATGG
>Ga0180438_10002334_pt1 | contig 31212 bp, 29 predicted proteins | sample SS_ome_12_FD_132455 | JGI IMG/M metagenome (GOLD analysis project Ga0180438, IMG submission 132455) | Hypersaline lake sediment archaeal communities from the Salton Sea, California, USA - SS_3_D_2 metaG | ecosystem: Environmental > Aquatic > Non-marine Saline and Alkaline > Hypersaline >...
ATTGCCGCCCTCAGCAGTAGGGATAATTTTGGGCTTGCCTCCCTCCATAACAGCAACAGCGGAATTGGTTGTTCCTAAATCGATACCGATGATTTTCATGATGGATGATGGATAATGGGTAATGGATAATAGAGAATCTATTAACAACTAACCATTAATCTCCCTCTTTCTTTTAATTTTTTTTACTAATATCAATAATAAAAAACTAGCTAATGAGAATAATAGAAAATTTAAGAATAAAACTACAATTTTATAAAAATTATTTGGCATTTCGTTAAATTGTGAACATTCAAAAGAACAATAATCATAAATGATATTGTTATAAGAAATTGGAAAACCTATTTTTTCATAAATTAAAGGCGTACACCCAATCAATTCACCTGTATCAGCATCCTCAACAACCCTTCCAGGGAATACATCGTTTAATTTATTCAACTTGTTTTGTAAAAACAACGAAGTCATTAGAAAGATTAGCCCTAATATTAAACTGTAAATTATTGTTTTTGTTTTAGTCATTTGTAGTTTGAAATTTTATTAGAAATTAGAAATTTAACCTTACTACCTTAAACCTTATTACCTTTCTTATCCTTTGCCAACGCGGACCTTTGCCGGCCTCAAAACTTTTCCATTAAGCATATATCCTTTCAAAGTCGTTTCTACCACTTTATTTTTCGGGCCTTTTGCCAACTCCACACAGTCCATTTTTTCCGGATCAAATTTTTCGCCGTCTGACTTAATTTGCTCAACTCCTTCGGTTTTAAGAACGCTTTTGAATTGATTAATGGCCATTGTCAGACCCTTGTTTTTTATGTGCTTTTCTGCTCTTTCTAAGTCGTCTAAAACAGCAAGCAGTTTGTCAATTAAAGAGGCATTGTAAAATTTGACAAATTCCCCTTTTTCTTTTTCTACTCTTTTTTCCAAGTTCTGATAATCAGCCATCGCTCTTTTCCATTTATTTTCCAGCTCATCTACTTGTTGTTGTAGGTTTTTTAAGTTTTTACTTTTTTTATTTTTAATATGTGTTCTTGATTTTTTATTTTTCATTTTTGATATTGTCATCATGCCCAATCCTGGGCGAACTCATTGACTAAATTTCCAAAATAGCGGACGATTGGTACTATATATGGATAGTCCAGCCGGCAGGGGCCGATGACTCCAAGCCTGCCTTTTATTTTATCCTCCACTCCAAAGTCAGTAAAGACCATGCCGCAGGGGTCTAAAAAATCAACGCCCATCTCCGTACCCAAAAGAACATGGATTGGATCATCGCCCAAGGCTTTGGCAAAAACCTGGTCTAGCTGTTTGAAATCATCAATTATTGACAAAAGAGTTTTAGTGACATCAATGTCAAAAAATTCCGGCAAATCCAAGATATTAGCGTACCCCGCATGATAAACATCGCCCTGGTTAGTAGCAGCGATAGCCACTGATTTTGTTTTTTCAGCTAAAGCGCGGGTGGCCTCGCGCAAAAGCTTGTCCATTTTGTAGCGGTAGTCCCAAACCCTTTCTTTAACAGCGACCTCATCAGCAACCGAGAGCTCTTTTTCATCCATTAACTGTTTTATGTAAAACTTTAAAGCCATGGGGGTTGGTAGACGGCCGGCTGAAGTGTGGGGCTGTTCTAAAAAACCTTCTTTAACAAGTACCGCCATCTCATTTCTTATGGTAGCTGGGGAAATGCCCATTGAGTACTTTTTGTCCAAAACTTCTGAGCCGACCGGCTCGCCGGTTTCAATATGCTCTTCAATAACGGCTTTTAGAATTTGTGCCTGTCTGTCAGTTAAGACTGTACTACCATTCATAAATATATAAGCTACAAGCAGCAAGTGGAAGGCAGCAAGTGAATAAACTTGAAGCTTGAGACCTGTAACTTGAAACTAAATATTAGCACTATCCTAACAAGACTGCTAATCCATGTCAATGGGGAATTTTACTTCTTCAGCACCGCTGTGAAGGCCTCCTGGGGGAGTTGGACGCGGCCGAGCTGCTTCATCCGCTTTTTGCCTTTTTTTTGTTTCTTAAGAAGTTTATCTTTTCTGGTTTGGTCGCCGCCATAGAGTTTGGCAGTGACATCTTTTCTAAAAGCCTTAATCGTTTCCCGGGCAATTATTTTGCCGCCAATAGCTGACTGTATGGCTACTTCAAACATCTGCCGGGGAATAACCTTTTTAAGTCTTTGTGTTAACCGCCTGCCAACTTCGTAGGCTTTATCCCGAACCACTATTTGGGAAAGAGCATCAATTTTTTGGTGATGGATTAAAATATCAAGCCTTATGGCATCAACTTGCCTGAAGCCAATCGGTTCATAGTCTAAACTAGCATAACCTGAAGAAACCGATTTTAAGTTATCAAAAAAGCCGGCAATCAATTCTGAAAGAGGCATTTCATAAATCAGCCTTGTCTGGCCAGACAAATATTCTCTGTTTTGAAAAACTCCCCGGTGGCTGCTTATAAGCTCCATTATCTTGCCTAGGTATTTTTCCGGAGTGAAAATTTCCAAAGCTACCCAAGGCTCAAATATCTTATCAATCTGATCCGGTAGTTGGCTGGCGGTTTGGATAAAATAACGCCTGTCGTTTATTTCGTATTGATAAGTAACATTGGGGGTTGAAGCAATAAGGTCAAGGTCAAACTCGCGCTCCAGCCTTTCTTGAGTAACTTCAGCATGCAAGAGGCCTGAAAAACCGCAGCGGAAGCCTTTGCCAAGGGCTGCCGAAAACTCTGCTTGGTATGAAAAAGCAGCATCGTTTAAGTGCAGTTTTTCCAAAGCGTCTTTTAAATCTTCATAATTTTCACTTTCAACCGGATAAAGCCCCAAAAATACTACCGGCTTCGGCTCTTTATATCCCGGTAAACTGGTGACTGGTGACTGGTGACTGGTGACTTGAGTAATCGTTTCTCCAACCCTTACCTCGTGAACAGATTTTAAGCCGGTTGCCACAAAACCAACTTCACCGGTTGAGAGCATTTCTTTCTCTTGCATTTGTGGAGTAAAGATTCCTAAAGAGGAGGCTTCAAATTTAGCCCCCGAAGCCATTAAGATTAATTGGTCGTTTTTTTGCAAATTGCCGTCAACTACGCAGATGTTGGCAATAACCCCTTGATGGGTATCATAGTGGGAATCAAAAACCAAGGCGCGCAAAGGAGCATTTTTTTTGCCTGAGGGCGACGGGATGCGCTTGACAATAGCTTTAAGAACTTCATCAACTCCTTCGCCTGTTTTTCCGGAAGCAAAGATTATCTCATCGTCTTTGAAACTAAAAACTTTTATCATGTCGGCCGCTGCGTTTTCCGGCTCAGCATTGGCAGCGTCGATTTTGTTTACCACCGGTATTAGTTTTAAGCCTTGTTTTTTGGCCTGTTGGTAAACTGTCATTGTCTGCGCCTGAATTCCCGAAGCTGCATCGACTAATAAAATAGCCCCTTGGCAAGCAGCCAGCGAGCGAGAAACTTCATAAGAAAAATCGACATGCCCCGGCGTGTCAATCAAATTTAACTGATAGCTTTTAGCTTTTAGCTTATAGCTCATGTGCACTGGCGCCAGTTTGATGGTGATACCCCGCTCGCGAGAGATTGGATTAACATCCAAGACTCGCTCTTTCATTTGTCTTTTAGAAACCGTTCCGGTTTTTTCCAGCAGCCTATCAGCCAAGGTTGACTTGCCATGGTCAATATGGGCGATGATGCAAAAATTACGAATGTTATTTAGACGATTCATCTTATTACAAAATTAAAAATTAATATAAAAAACCAAAAACACATACTTAAAAATAATCAAATAATGATCTTATTATTTGATTATTTGAAATTAAATAATTGATTTTTTTATTTGATTATTTGTGGCATTTGGTTATTAGTTGGAAAAAAATTTTTGTTTTTGGTCTTTGCTTTTTGGTTTTTCTAAACTATTCTTTTTCTGGAGCAGCAGTTGCTGGAGCCTGGGGGGTATCAAGAATCTCTTCAGTGTCAGCTAAAACCTTGCGCCATCTACCAAACTTTCTAATAATCCGGAGATAGCTCTCAAGCTCCTTAATTTTTAAAAAGTAAGAAAGACTTAAATAAACAATTGCTCCGGATAAAGAGGCTAAAATGGTTAAAAAAACCAGCTGAATTGTTTTAGTTGTGTTTAAAACGAACCTATCTAAAAAACGCATCGGCACCCAAAGAGCAATGCCTGTTAGTGTACTTGCAAGAAACATCCGCAAAATAGAAGGCAGGTAATTGCTTTTTTCAAAACCCTTAACCTTTTTATCTAAAATTAAAAACAACAAAATTGCCTGTATAAAGCTGGCGCAAGACATTGCCAAGGCCAAACCTTCAACACCCCAGGAAAATTGATAAACAAAAAGAAAACTTAAGAATACATTTATAAAAACTGCCAGCCCACCAACAACAAGGGGAGTTTTAGTATTTTTTAGAGCATAAAATCCTCTGATAAGAAGCTGGATGGCGCTTTGGGCAAAAACAGATATAGCGAAAAGGGAAACAACTTTGCCTGTCAAAAGAGTTGCTTTCCAAGGAAACTCCCGGGCGCCAAAAGCAATTCGCACTAGGGGAATGCGTAAAATCACTAAAACGACGCTGGCAGGCAGAGCCAAATAAAGAATTTGTTTTAATGAAGAAAGAAAAAGGTTTTTAAAGTTATCAAGCCCTTTTTCTGCCTCTTTTGAAAGCGAAGGAAGGGCAGCCTGGCCGATTGTTAGGCCAAAAAGGCCGACCGGCAAAGCATTTAAGTGTTGGGCAAAATAAAAAATTGCTAAAGAGCCGGCAGAGAGTGAGGTGGCAATAAAAACAGCAACTGTCAGCTCTATCTGGGAAACAGCAAGAGATATGGTGCGCGGTAGCATCAGCCGGCCGATTAAACGGACACTTTTTTCCTTAATATCAAAAGTGGGCTTAAAGCTGAAGCCTAAAGAAAGCGCAACCGGCACTTGGATTAAGAAATGCAAAAAAGCTCCGATGACAACGCCGATTGTCGGGCCGTAAATACCCAAAAATGGGCTTAAAAAAAGTATGCCGGCAATAATGCCAAGGTTGTAAAAAACCGGTGCTAAGGCAGGGACTAAAAAACATTGGTAAGATTGGAGAATACCTGTTAAAAAATTTGACAAAACAAAAAAAAGCTGCGCTAAGAGCATAATCTTTGTTAAACGTGCCATCAGGATAATTTCGCTTGGAGAAAAGGTTGGGGCAATTAATTGTGACAAAGGACGGGCCAAGAAAAAAATAATAAAACCTAAGGGTAAAAAAACAAGAAGAGCAATGGAAATGACAGAAGAAGCAATATGCCAAGCTCTTTTCTCGTCAGTTTCCAAAAACTTGCTGAAAACCGGAATAAAGGCGGCTGATAAAGCTCCTAAAACCAAAAGCTGAAAAAGCATGTCTGGTAAGCGAAAGGCGGCAAAGTAAACATCAAGAAGGGCCTGGCGGCCGCCGGAAAAAAAAGCGCCGGCCAAAAGCCTGTCGCGTAGAAGACCCAAAATCCGCGAGCCGAAAACCGCCAGCATCAAAACTGTGGCTGCCGACAAAATATTTGTCTGTTTTCTGGTAAAAAGCGAACCGCCGTTTTTAAAGTTAGTAAAAAATTTAGCTATCATAGGCGTCTTTAGCAAGGTTGAACCTTGGCATACGCCAAGGTTCAACCTTTATATTAAATCATACCAATTTCCCCCTTGTTTTTGAAGTGAGAAAACATTAAAATATTAAAAATAAAACATCAAAGAGCAAATATACATATAAAAAATCAAATATTTCTAAATTTAAATACTTTTAATCTTTAATTTGTATTTTTAATTTCTGCTTTTTAATATTTGATGTTTCTATCGTGCCTATTACCAAATCCGCCAAGAAGGCCCTGCGGGCCTCAAAGAAAAAAGCGGCGGTCAACAAACCAATCAGGAGCCGGGTCAAAACAGCCGTTGCCAAAGTCAGAAAGTCTCCAAGCGACGCAGCTTTAAGAAAGGCTTATTCGGTGCTTGATAAGGCAGCCAAAAAAAAGGTGATTAAAAAAGGCAAAGCAGACCGGTTTAAAAGCCGGTTGACTAAATTTGTTAACCAAAGCCTGGGTGCAAAAAAGACTGGTAAAAAACCCACCAAGAAAGCTAAGGCTCCAAAAAAGAGAAAAACTCCAAAAAAGAAAACCAAAAAATCAAGTTAAAAATCCTAAACTCTTTTGCTTCTTTCCCCTTTACAAGCTTTGCTTTTTTCTCATATACTGGAGATAAAGTAATTAGTAATTAGTAATTAGGGTGTTATTTTTAAAGTTGTTTATAGAGGGGAAGTGGAAGTTTCCATGACTGAACGGTTTCTTTAGAGATAATCTTCACCTAATTCACTAATTAACCAAGTTGTGTCTGCCCAAAAAAGAGGAATAAACTTTCTTTTAAAAGACCAGTTTGAAAAATTGCCCCTTAGTAAATTTATTAAGTGGGCTTTAGGTTTCGGCAAATACATTGTTATTTTAACCGAGCTTATTGTTGTAGTTGCTTTTATTGCCCGCTTCAAGCTTGATCAGGATTTAAATAAATTAAGTAAAGAGATCTCCCAAAAGCAACACGCAGTTGCTTCTTTCGGCTCCTTAGAAAGCGATGTTAGAGTTGTTCAAAAACAGCTGCAGGCAATAAGAGAAAAGCTTAAAAAGCAACCACACTTAGCAGCAAAGTTAAGCGAACTTTCCCTTTCTATGCCCAAAGACACCTTTCTTGAAGAGTTGAATTTCTCAGAAACCTCACTGTTTTTTACCGGAATAAGCCCGACTGAAGCAAGTTTTGCTACACTGCTTGACAAAATGCAAAAAAGCCAAATTTTTACCGATATTGTTGTTGATAGCGTCAGTTCCGGCGGAGCCAGAGACCCGACAATTTCTTTTAGAATAAGAGCGAGTTTTGCCAAAGAAGAGTAAAAATAAAAATGTTTGATTATAAAAAGAGACTAGTAGAATATAAAAAGTATTATCTTAAAGTTCGGGAGTTGTCCAAAGAGCCTTTGGCTCAAACATCCTTTGTTTTAATAGCTTCGCTTTTAACGGTTTCTTTCTTCGGGATCTTTGCTATAAAGCCGACCCTAACAACTATTGCCGACCTTTTAACCGAGATAAAAGATAAAAAAGAAATTAACCAAAAGCTTCAGGCTAAAATAATTGCTCTTGATAGGGTAGAAACAGCATATGGGCAAATAAAGCCAAAACTTGGGGTGGTCGATAAGGCACTACCCCAAAAACCCGAAGTTGCCCAGTTAGAGCAGGAAATTGAATACTTGATTTACAAAAATAATCTACTTTTAACCTCAGCAGGCTTTGGTAGTTTCGTAGTTGTTGGTGAGGAAGGGGAAGATAAAAAGGAGGAAACAAATAAAAAACTTAAAGAAGAGGCTGAGCAGGAAACCTTAGGAGGAGAAGTTAAAGGTTTGCCTTTTAATCTGGTAACCGGCGGCTCCTATGAAAATATAAAAAGTTTTTTAGAAGATCTGGAAAACCTTGACCGGCTGGTAATAATTGAAACAGCTACCTTTTCTAAGGACACGGATATTAAAGGAGCAGAACTGCAAGTAACAATTAGGGCAGAAGCATTTTATTTGGAGATTGCAAATTTATAAAGTTTGTTTATACAATGGAGTAGAGAATGCTGCCAAAAAGAGTTAAGACAGATAAAGACGCTCTAACCATTGCTGTTCTTACAATCTTGACAGTTTTTATCTGGACAGGTTTAGGAGTTTACCGCTCCTTTAAAAAAAGTATTGTTCCCAAAGTGCTGGAAGGGCAGTTGCGAAGCCTAACCCCCAGTTTTGATAAAGAGGTTATCAGGCTTTTGGAAACAAGGCTTTCTATAAGTGAAGGACAGCTAGAAAGCCTACCGGCGAGAAGGATGAGTTTTGAGAGTGAAAGTATAGTAGGTGAAACAGAGGAATTGGGCGAACTAGAAACAGCCAGTCCGGGAGGAGAATTACAAGATTAAATACTAATATTGAAATAAAAACAATGAGTCTCTATGAATAACTAGTAATAACTATTGAATAACTGGTTATTCGTAGTTATTTGCTACGCGTTATTAGATAGTTATTTGTTGTTTTATTTCGTATTTTAATTTTTGAGCTTTTTTGAGAAAAGAATTCCGACTATAATAGGACTTTTAATTTTGATAACAGGTATCGGTGCCGGTATTTATCTGGTTGGCCAAAAAAGCTTTTTAAAAGAAAAACTTGATCCTGAATTTGCCCCCAAAAAAATCAAGATTACCAATGTAACTGATAGCCAATTCAGTGTTTCCTGGACTACAAGTAAGGCGGCCATTGGCCTCGTAAAGTACGGCACAACCTCTTCGTCTGATTCTTCCCTACCCGATGACCGCGATCAGCGGTCAGGAGAAAAAACCGCCTTTAAAACCCACTATGTTACCCTAAGCGGTTTAAAACCAGCAACAAAGTATTATTTTAAGATCGGTTCAGGTTCTGAGAAAAACCTTTTTGACAATAATGGCAAGCCATATGAAATAACTACCGGGCCGGCTTTAGGCGCCCAGCCGCCGTCTGACCTTATAAACGGCAAGGTGGTTACCGAAAGCGGCGGATCGGCCAGTGGGGCAATTGTTTACGCAACCCTGCCGGAAACCGCTCCTTTGTCTGCCCAAGTAAAAATTGATGGAACATGGCTGATACCGCTTTCTTCTGCCCGAACGCCGGATCTGTTTGATTATGCAACTTATGACTCGCGAACGACCTTGATTGATATCTTTGTTCAAGGAGAGGAAAAAACAGCCAAAGCAACTACTAATACTGCCAATGACTCGCCGGTGCCGGAGGTTGCTCTGGGGAAAACCTATGATTTTACTGAAGGAACGGCAGCAGAAATAACAGAAGATTTGGCTCAGGCGCCGATAGAAGAGGCAGCTGTAACTACTGATGAAGAAGACTTAGAAACGATTCCATCAGAAGAAACAGAAGCAACTGAGACTGCAGAGATTCCCGGCCAATTCTCGCTTGAGCCGCTGGCCAACTTACCAGTTGAGGCAACACCAAGCGCCCAGGTAGGGCTTTTAAACCCGCAATTGGATGGGGAAACGATTAATTCTTTAAAACCGGAGTTTTTGGGAACCGGCCCGGCGCGAAAAGTTTTAACAGTTAAAGTTGAGTCAAAAACTTATACAACAACAGTGGTGGTTGATGATCAAGGCAATTGGAGTTTTACTCCGCCTGAGGATTTAGAACCAGGCGCTCACAAAATCACCATTACCTATGTTGATGACTATGGTGAAGAGCAGTCGCTTGAGCGCAATTTTATAATCGCTTCGTCGGGCGATAGTGATTTACCTTCTTTTACTGCTACTCCTTCAGGCGAAGCGACCACTGCTGCTTCGCCTAGTCCAACGACCTCAACGCCAAGCGCAAGGACTTCCACACCCTCAACAGACTCCGGCATCCCCTCGCCAGGAACGATTCATCCGACGATATTAATGCTTGCCTTGGGACTTTTGCTGACGTTCTTCGGGTTTGCCCTCAAATTAGCCACACTCTAATATAAGAATTTTTTAGATTCATATACACTTATCCTATTTCTATTTCCACGAAGGCAGCCAGAGAAGCAGTTTAAAGTAATTTTGGGGAATTGAGATGCCGGTATAGATTGGGTAAAAGAGAAGGAAGATTATTATAGCAACCAACAACCAGCAACCAGCAACCAGCTTTCCACTTATTTTTAAAGTTGCCACTTGCCACTTGCCACTTACTAGTTTATTCAGAAACCAAGCGATAAGGATGCATAAAAACGGTATTGCTGGCATATAATGATGAAGGAACATTATTCGAGGAGAAAAAATCCAAGGAAGCCAAAAAGCAAAATAGCAAAAAATAACAAATCCTAAACTGAAAGTCCCCTCTTTTTTTAATTCCTTTATTGCCTGGTAAACGGCAAGAGGCAGGACTGCAAGTCCACTCCACCAAATAACTGGATTTCCTCGATTATAGATATTGGCAACCTTATTCTTTTGGTAATCAACCCAAAACCAAACTGGACGCAACATCAAAGGCCATGTCCAAGCTTTTGATTGATAACTGTGAGTTGCTTCTAAGTTAGTGTGATACCACCACATTTGCTTCTGCAATCCTATGAATTGAGCAAAAGTATGTCCAGAAGTAAAGAATAAAGTATAGGAAAACAAATAAACAGCAATTGGTATTAAAACAAAAGCAAGCACCCACTGAACCATTAAACCACTAGACCATTGAACAATCGATTTATGTGTTCTTTTTGTTTTCGTAATAAATACAGCTAATAAAACTACTCCAATTACCGGATATAAGTATATCCCTGTCCATTTGGTAGCAATAGAGAAACCCAGGAAAATTCCTGACCATAGATATTTTTCTTTTAAAGTAAAAAAAATTGCTGCCAATAAAAAGAAAAGAAGAAAAATATCCAACATTCCTGTTCGGCTCATTACAAACAAAAGCCCATCAAAAGAAGCGATAAAGATACTCAAAAAAGCAATTTTCTCGTCCTTAAAAATTTGTTTAGCTAATAAATAAATTAGATAAATAACGCCAGTGCCAAAAAGAGCGGCGGGAAAACGGAAAGCAAATTGGCTTTCGCCAAAAATCAAAACTCCGGATGCCATTATCAACTTTGCTAAGTAAGGATGTGTCCAGCCATAAGCAAATCCTTTGGGGGGCGAAGCCCACCACTCCCAAGCCTTGGGGTTACCTTTGGCTATTTCTTGAGCGGTGAAGCTGCAATAAACTTCATCAAAAATATGCGTTCGGGGGTGCCAAAGGCTCCAAACCCTGATGGCAAAAACAAAAAGTAGAATTAAAACTAAATACAGTTTTTTAATTTTCATTCTTAAAATAATAGGTTTTTTTAAAGCCGAAGCCTAAAAGTGTTAAAAAAGAAATAATTGTTAAAAAGCTTGCAAATTTTGGCAGATAGTTTATTCTAGAGAGAAAGGAAATTTTAATGAGGTTTGGGTAAAAAAAATTATAAGAATAAAACAGGTTTAAAAAATGTAGGATTGTCAGGAGAAAGTAATTGGATATTAAGAGGGTTGATTTGAAAAGACTGGCAGCTATTAATAGAAAAGGGAACACGGGCAATAAATAACGTTCATGAATCCTGGTAGGAAATAAGAAAAAGTTAAACAAAGACAAAGCAGCTAGTAAATAATATTTTTGCTTTTTATTTTTCCCGAGAAAAATAAGGGACACTATCACTATTTCAAATAAAAGATAAATGAACAGGCCCCAATGATATTTAGATAGCCCCCAAAATAAAAGGTTATCTTGTTGACGATCGCCAAACAATTGCCACATATTGAAGGCTTCCAAAGTTGTATAAGGATAGTCATTACCCATTTGGATAATTAAATTAGGAAGGCCCAAAATTGGATTGTCAGGGAAAAATGGCAAACTTAAAAGTAGAGTAGTTAAGACAAAGATAGAGAAAAATTTAATAGATTTCTGTATTTTATATTTTTTAAATAAAAAAACAGCAAAGACCGGCAGAATAAAAAGGGCCTGCGGTTTAACCAAGACACTAAGGCTTAAAAATAGGGCGGAAAGAAACACTTTCTCTCCTTCTAATAAAAAGTAAAGGGAAACAAGCATAAGAAGGTTTAGGAAAGAGTCTAATTGCCCCCAAACACTGGAATTGAAAATTAAAGCAGGATTAAAAAGATAAAATATTAAACCCAAAAGCGCCCAACGAGCTTTTTTTCTGGCAATAATTTTATAAATTAAAATTGCTGTTAATATATCAGCCAAATTATTGGGGAATTTAAAAAGTTGTAAAAGAGCTGACTGGCTGGATAAGTGAAATGTTTTTTTAAGTATCCCTAAAATCCAGAAAATATAAAGATATCCCGGAGTGTAATGAGTCCAGACTTTAGGGTCATAGAATTTAGAAAAACCAAGCTCAACTAATCTATTGGCCCAAGCAAACCACGTATTAACATCGACTTTAAACCCAGGCAGAAAGGAGAGAAGAAATCTCACAAAGATGGCACAAAGCAAGATAATAAATAACAAGAGGTGGTTTTTCTTAAAGTATTTTAATATCATTAAATTGTAGGTGGAAGACAAGTGTTATTATAATTATTATATTATGAACCTCTTTAAAAAAACCAACAGAAAGCTGATATTAACAGTCTTTACTCTATTGGTTTTTGCTGTTCTTTACTGTCAGGCAATAAATCCGAGCTGGAAAGCTCATTTGGAAATTGATGTTTGGGTTTGGTATGAACGATTCAGTTATTTTTGCAAACACCTTTCTTTTTCCGGCCTGGAAGGTAATGAGCTCTTGCCAACAACGCTCTTTTTCATTCTTTTACCAGCTGTTTTTTCCAATTTTTCCAAGATGAGTTATGCTTCTTATCTAAAAGCTGCTTTAATAATTAATCTTTTGGTTCTTTTTCTTCATATTGCCCTTTGCAGGAAAAAAGCCAATTTTTTACAAACAATGCTGTTTTTGGTGATTGTTTTATTCGTTGGACCGATTATATTTTTCCGCTTCGATGGAGTGATTACCTTTCTAGTTTTATTGGCTATTTGGTTTTGGCAAAAAAAGAACCTTGTCTTATCTGGTTTTTCTTTAGGCTGGGCCGCCGCTATGAAAGTTTACCCGGTAATTTTTCTACCTTATTTTCTATGTATTTTTTGCTTTAAAAAGAATTACTATCGAATTTTCTACTTCTTAACCTCTTTTTTAATAGCGATTATCATTCCTGTCTTTATCTTTTTTGCAATCGGAGGTAGCTTTGAACAAATCTTTTCTGCCTTAAAGTTCCATGCTTTAAAGTATGTTAGTATTGAGAGCATTTTAGGAAATTTTCTGACCGGAACTTCCTTGCTTTTTGCTAAAAAACCATTGCCGCTTCTCGGCGGCTATGGAGTTTGGGGGGTCAAATCTAAGTTTATTGATATGATGGGGCTAGAGTTTTTTAATTATTTTTGGGTTTTGCCTGTTGGCCTTTTTTACCTGTTTCTTATTCTCAAAAAAAAGTTTTTTAAAAAATTATCTGTCGGTGTTCTTTTTTGGATGATGCTCTTATTCCTTGTTTTTTCTAAAAATCTTCATCCGCAATATATTTTTTGGTTTATTGCTTTCTTCCCATTTTTAAAGGTAAAGCAGAAAGGGAAAACTGATTATTTGATGATGTTTTTTTTAATTATCATAATTGCTTTTTTAACCCAAAATGTTTATCCTCGTCTGTATACCAATTTTATAGAGCAATTTTATCGTCGAGGAAAACAGCTAGAAATCTTTTTTTTGCAATTTTTAAGAAACCTAAGCATTGTATTCTTATTAATTTTCAGTTTTAGGAGTATTTTTATCAAAAAAGTCATTGAATAGAATTTCTTAATTCGTTTTATATTGGTAAAAAAATCTAATTGAATACGGCTGACCTCTTGTTGTTTTAAATTTCACTCTCCAATTTTTGTTTCAAATAATCCTGAAACTCGCCCCAGTCGCCGGATCGGGGGATTAGCACCCAATGGCCGTATCGGGAAATTGGAGGATTTTCTAAAAAGCCAGGGCTTTCTTCTGTGCCAATGTCAAGAGTTAGGGTTCTTAAGCTATTTTTCTCCCTGACAAACTTTAAAAAAAGATTAGAAAAAGCCGCCATCTCTTCATAAGAAAGCTCCTTATCTGTCTTAACATGGTCTGCAAAAGTGTTTTTAAGCTGAAGCATTTTGCTCGGGCTTAAAAAGGTTTGGCGGGATAAAATCTTATCTTTTAAAGCTAAAATCACTTTTTGTTGTCTGACTGCTCTTGCAAAATCCGTTCCTTCCTCGCCTTCGGCATTTCTTGATCTTGCAAACTTTAGGGCAGTTTTGCCATCCATATGCTGTAAGCCTTTCTCAAAACTGATCGTTTCATAGCGGCATTTATATTCCGGGTCGCCGCCGCACTCGTCAAGTTCGCGGCCGGTAATCGGATATTTTTCATCGACAAAACTTCTCTCAACCAAAACATCAATACCGCCAACTAAATCAATGGCTTTTACAAAACCAGTAAAATCAATAGTAAAGGCATAATGAATTGGCTGGCCAACGATCTGGTAAACAGCATCTTTTGCCAAAGCAAAGCCGCCTTCTTTTCCTTTTTCTTGGCTGCCATAATGATAAGCAGTATTAATTTTAGCTTTTAGGCTATCAAGCCAGATGTCCCGAGGCAGGGAAAGAAGCACACTGTCACCGCTTTCTAAATTAATCGAGCCAAAAATCATTGTATCGGACAAATCAGCGCCCTCATGTTCGCCGCCAGCCATGCCCAAAACTAAAATATTAGTGCGCTTTTCAAAGGATTTTAAAGTGTCAACAGGGTCTTTAAAAAATGAAGAAACAAAGCGGGGGCCAACCAGTACCTTGGCGGCCACATCTAAAAAGGGCTTTGTCAGAAAAGCCAAAAGAGAAACTAAAAGGATTATACCTACTAAGCAGGTTAATGTTTTTTTAAAAGGAAAACTGCCTAAGTACTGGCGTTTGAGCTTTAATAAAGTTGAGTAAAAATTTTTTCTGGACATTTGACTAGTTTATTTGTAAGCTGGGTGTTGTGTTTAATTAAATCAAAGAGAAAAGAGCAAAGAGAAAAATTACATAGCAAAAGTTAAAATTTCTAAAATCTTTTTGAATTTTAATCTGTATTTTTGATATTTTCTTTTTGATATTTACTTTATATTGTGATTCTATCATGTTTTCCTTCAAAGACTTAAACCCTCAGCAAAAAAAAGCCGTTACTTTTGAAGGCAAACCCTTGCTCATCTTAGCCGGTGCCGGTTCTGGTAAAACTAGGGTTTTAACTTACCGGGCTGCTTATTTTATCCGTGAGAAAAAAATCGACCCTTCACAATTACTTTTAGTTACTTTTACCAACAAAGCGGCCGAGGAAATGCGGACCAGGCTTCAGCGACTGCTGAAGTCTGGTCGCAAATCGCAAATCGCAAATCGCAAATCACTATTCGCTGGTACATTTCATTCTTTTTGCGCCAAAATCTTGAGACGTTATGCGCGTTTTTTAGACCTTCCCCACTCTTTTGTAATTTATGATACGAAAGACCAAAAGGAAGCGATGAAGCAGGCTTTAGAAAAGGCAGGGCTGGATCCCAAGATCCACCAACCGAGCAAAATTCTTTACTACATTTCCCAGGCAAAAAACGAGCTTATCTCTCCTTCTGAATATGCGGCCTTAGCGCGAACCTCAACTCAGGAAACTGCCGCCAAGCTTTATCCTATTTATCAGGAGCTTCTTAAAAAATACAATGCCTTGGACTTTGATGACCTTTTAATGCTTACTGTTAAACTTCTGTCAAATCACGGACAGGTGCGCCAAAACCTTAAGCAGCAATTCCGTTATCTTTTAGTTGATGAATACCAAGACACCAACCGCGCCCAGTATATTTTAACCAAACTTTTAACTGGAACAGAGGCTAACTTGACAGTTGTTGGTGATGCTTCCCAATCAATTTATTCCTGGCGGGGGGCTGACTTTCGCAACTTGACACTTTTAAAAAATGACTTTCCAGGGCTTGAAGTCATAAACCTTGAGCGTAATTACCGCTCGACTCAAAATATCTTGGACGCTGCTTTTTGCGTAATTTCCCAAAACAGCTCTCATCCGATTTTGAAACTTTGGACCCAAAAAGATGAGGGTGAAAAAATAACTTTTTATGAGGCCAGTTCTGAGAAAAAAGAGGCTCGTTTTGTTAGCCAAATGATAAAAAAGGAAAAATTAAGGATACCCTTGGATTTTTCATATAAAGATTTTGCGGTTTTGTACAGAACCAATGCCCAGTCGCGGGTTTTGGAAGAGATGTTTATGCGCGCCGGTATTCCTTACCAGCTCGCTGGCGGAGTCAGTTTTTATGAAAGAGCGGAAATTAAGGACTGCTTGGCATATCTTAAGCTGGTTGCTAATCCGCATGACGGAGTTTCTTTTCAGAGAGCAGAAAAAATAGGCAGAAGACGGCTGGCTGCCTTTCTTGCGTGGCGGAAAAATCTGCCAAACGAGTTGCCGCCAGCCAAAAAACTACTTGAGGATTTGTTTAGGATAACTGGTTATTTGGAAAAATTTGATAAAAAAAACGAACAAGACCTTTCAAGGCTAGAGAATATAAAAGAGCTAATGTCGGTTGCTACCGAATTTCCAGACCTAACCGCTTTTTTGGAAAATGTCAGCCTTGTTCAGAATGGCCATTTCCCCAATCAGCCTAAAGGGAAGAAAAAGAAAAAAGGAGTTACTTTGATGACCTTGCATAGCGCTAAGGGCACTGAGTTTCCAGTGGTTTTTTTAGTCGGTATGGAGGAAGGGCTTTTCCCCCATAGCCGCTCAATGCTTTCGCGCGAGGAACTGGAGGAAGAACGCCGGCTTTGTTATGTCGGCATCACCCGAGCAAAAAAGAAACTTTATCTTACTTTTGCCCGCCGCCGCCTCTTCTTCGGCAACTTGATTTCCAACCCAGTATCAAGGTTTGTGGGGAATATAGAGGAAAAATTACTAAAAATTCCTAATTTCTAATAAAATTTCAAATTTTTATTTTTGGTTTTTTATTTTTAATGCTGTGTGCTACCATAAAATTAATTCTTAATTTTTTATCCATTATCTATAGCTTATGTTAATAAGAGAAGTCCGCCTTGAAGAAAAGCAGGCCTTTAATAAAGTCGTTACCCACCCCCTGCAATCCTGGGAATGGGGAGACTTTCGGGAGAAAACCGGCGTTAAGGTTGTCAGGCTTGGTCAGTTTGAAGGGCAAAACTTAACAGCCGGCTATCAGATTACTTTTCATAAAATCCCTAAGTTTGACTTAACTGTTGGTTATTTGCCAAAGTCGGAGATGCCGACTAAGAAATTTTTTGAGGCCTTAAAGACCTTAGGCCAGCAAGAGAAGGCAATTTTTATAAAGCTTGAGCCAAATGTCGGCGCGCCAATAAATCCAAAGAGTGAACTTTCTTTGGCTAAAAAAAAGTTGATAGATTTCATTCTTTCCCAAGGATGTGTTTATGGCCGGCCGCAGTTTACCAAGTACACATTTCAAATTGATTTGTCAGAAAACGAAGAAAAACTTTTGGCCCAGATGAAATCAAAAACGCGGTATAATACGCGGCTGGCCAAAAGAAAAGGCGTTCAAGTTTCTGAAAACAACTCTGATGAGGCTTTTGAAGTTTATCTTGACTTAACTTTTGAAACAACCAAGCGCCAGAAGTTTTATGCCCATACCAGAGAATATCACCGCAAGATGTGGCAAACTTTGCGACCGGCCGGTATGGCCCATCTTCTAACCGCAAAATATAAGAGCAAGGTTTTAGCGGCTTGGATTCTTTTTGAGTTTAACAAAGTCTTGTATTACCCTTATGGCGCTTCATCATCTGAGCATCGCGAGGTGATGGCTTCAAACCTTATGATGTGGGAAGCAATCCGTTTAGGGAAAAGGTTGGATTGCAAGACTTTTGATATGTGGGGTTGCTTGGGACCTGAGCCTGACAAGCGCGACCCTTGGCTTGGTTTCCACCGCTTCAAAAGCGGCTATGGCCCCACCTTAGTTGAGTTTTTAGGGACTTTTGATTTTATAATTGACCAACCAAAATACAAGCTTTACAAAATCGCCGAGAATCTGAGGTGGAAGTACCTGAGACTCAAAACGGTATTGCCGTTTTGAGCTTATTTCTTTTTCGCAAGCGGGCAAATCTGGGAGTATTCGCAGTAGCCGCAGGGGAATGGGTAATTGGGCCGAGCAGGAAAGTCGCTTTTTTTAATACCTTCAATCGTTTTTATAATCTCTTCTTTTTTAGCTTCCATCTGTTCTTTTGTCCGACTGGTAGTTATTTTTTCATTTGCTTCAATAAAGTAAAGTGAAAGCCGCTCCGGCTCTATGCCAAAAACTTCTTTTGAAGCCATTGCATAAAGCGTTAGCTGGGCATCTTTGTCAACTTTTGCTTGGTCCTTAAGCGCACCGGTTTTGTAGTCGATTAGCTCGAACCCCTGGCTGGTCTGGTCAATCCTGTCAATTTTGCCAATTAAAGGAAGATTGCCAATTCTTAACCTGAAGGATTGCTCTAAATACTTTGGCACGCCCAGGAATTTTTGTTTGTAAACTTTAAAATATTTTTCTAAAAACTTTTTGCCCTCCTTTTTTCTTTTCTGGCGGTGTTTGGCTGACTGATAGCCTTCTATCTGAAAATGGCTTTTGTAAAGGTAAAGCAAGGTGTCAAGGTCTGCAGCTTTGCCTTTTTTTTCAAAAAGGTGAAAGTCGCGCAAAGTTTCATGGATCGTCTGGCCAAAGGTTAGGGCATGGTGGGGCTTGGTGGGGACGCTTAGGATATAGCGGTATTTGTATTTTAATGGGCAGGTTTTAAAGACATCAATTTGCGAATGAGAAATATATTTTAAGTCAACGCCTTTTTTAATTATCCGCGGCTTAGGCAACGGCACCTTGGCCGCTTCTTCAAGCCAGGAAAGCTGGTGAGCCATATTTAAATCATCTGGTTTTTGAACTGGTAGTCCCAGCTCTTCTAAAAAACCGGAAGCAGTTCTTTCTCTCGTTCCGCCATAGTCTTTGGCAAAAGTAACAAACAAGTGGTCTTTGGCCCGCGTTTCGCCAACATAAAAAAGCCTTCGTTCTTCCTGGATGTGTGAGTCGCCTTTGGGCAGGGTTTCTTTAATAAGTTCTTCCGGGAATTCAATCGGGTCGCGGCGGTTTATAGTTGGGAAGCGGCCGGTCACGCAGTTGACCAAAAATACCACAGGGAATTCCAAGCCCTTGGCACTGTGAACAGTTAAAAGATTGACAGTGTCAATGTCTTCAATCTCTGCTTGGGCTGGATTTTCGCCGGCCTCAATTAAGCTTTCTAAAAAGTCAACAAATTCAACTAAGTTACTATTTTTGTTTTCTGCTTCAAACTTTTTGATTTTTTCAAAAAAAAGATTCAAATTTTTAAGTTTTAAAATATTTTCGGTTGATTCCTCCTTTAAAAACTGTTTTACATAGCCCGAGCTTTGGACAAAGTCATAAAGAATGCGCAGGGCCGGCTCTTTGACCGCTCGCTCCCGAGCTTTTTTGATTTGGCTAACTAACTTTATCAGGTTAGGAATGTTATTTTTGACCACCATCTCCCACAGATTTTTCTTTGTGCGCCGGCTTTCAGACAAAAGATTTAAAATAAGCTCTGGCTCAATATTTAAAATAGGCATTCCTAAAAGCTGGAAAAGGTTTGTTTCGTCCTTTGGGTCAACAACCGCTTTTAGGAAAAAGATTAGGTCGCGCACTTCTTCCTGGTCAAAAAGGCCGCGGTTCCCCAAAAGCTGGTAAGGGATGCCGTGCCGGCGAAGAGTAGCGACAAATGGGCCTAAGTGATTGTTTGCCCGGGCCAAAATGGCAAAGTCTTTGTAGGTGTAGGGCTTTTTAGAAACAAGCTCTAAAATTTTTTCAACAACAAATTCTGTTTCCCGCTCTAAAGTCGGCAATTTGAAGATTTGCGGCTCTGGTAATTTTTCCTCTCGCTGGGCAACAAGCTTTTTGTCGATTTTTAATTTTTTTTCCAAGCGATCTGGATTGTTATTTTGAATAAGCTGGTAAGCGCGGTCTAATAATTTTTGGCCTGAGCGGTAGTTTTTGGTTAAAACCACTTCGGCTGCCTTAGGATAATGTTTTTTAAAATCTAAAATGTTAGAAACAGCGGCGCCGCGCCACTTGTAGATTGATTGATCGTCATCGCCGACGACTACTAAATTGGGATTATTTTTAGCCGGGGCCAGCACTTTAATTAACTGAAGCTGAGCAAAGTTTGTGTCTTGAAATTCGTCAACCAAGATGTGCTTGAATTGTTTTTGGTATTTTTGCAAAACCGGCGGCCGCTGTCTGAAGAGCTTTAAAGTCCAGGAGATAAGGTCACCGAAATCTAAGACGTTTTCTTGTAGTTTGAGCTTTTGGTATTGTTCATAAGTCTTTGAGAGTTCGGTTAGTCTTTGAATCTCGTCGATTTGAGATTTGAGATTTGAGATTTGAGATTTCACCCAGCGAGAAAATTCGCTGGGCGATATGTTTTCATCCTGAAGCCGGGAAAAAAACTTCAAGATTGCGCCGATGAATTTGTTTGGATTGCCAAGCGGCCGGTAATAATTTAAGTCAAAATCAAATAAGTGCTTTTTGAAAAGAAGCCATTGGTCGGGTTGGGATAAAATTTTATAATCCGGCGATAGGCCAATTTCTAAACTTTCAGCCTTTAGGATCCGATCGCAGAAAGCATGAAAGGTTGATAGCCAGGGCTCTTCGTATCCCAAGGGCATGACAATATCCAAGCGCTCAAGCATCTCTTTGGCGGCTTTTTCAGTGAAAGTAAGAGACAAAATTTCCTGGGGGGCAATTTTTTGCTTTTTGATTAAATACTTTACCTTTTCGGTAATAACCGTTGTTTTCCCAGTCCCGGCGCCGGCAATTATCAAAAGCGGGCCTTTTTTATGTTTGATGGCTTTTTTTTGTTGGGGGTTTAGTTTCATTCCAGCTTCTCTATTTCTTTTCCTTCACTTAAACTTTGGGTTTGCATTAATTTTTGGCCCAAGAGGGAAAAACTTTGCAAGGCATTGGAGAATTGGTTGTAGGCATTGGTTATATGTTTGCCCAAGACTTGGAGTGTGCCTTCGGTTTTTTCATAGTCTTTTTGTATGGCGCGTAAAAGCCGAAAGACTTGCTTGGAGCGCGCTTCAATCTTTTGCCCTTCAAAAGACAAAAGTATCATCTGAAGATGGGCATAAAGGGTTGTTGGTGAGACCGGATAAATGCGTTGGCGGCGGGCATAATCAGTCAGTGTTGGGTCATTGACTATTTCATAATAAACAGGCTCTGAAGGGATATACATTAAAGCCAAATCCATTGTTCCTTCTTCAGGCAGAATATATTTTTTGGCAATGTCTCTTATATGTTTTCTGACATCATTTATAAAATCTTTTTTTGCGCGTTTTTGTTCTTTTTCTTCCTTTGCTTTCATCATCCTTTGAAAGTTTTCCATGGGAAACTTAGAATCAATCGGCAAAATACCAGCGGCTGTTTTTATAGCGGCATCAACTTTTTCACCGGATTTGAAAACGTATTGTAGGTGGAAGCTATTTTTAGGAAACATCTGGGAAATTAAATCTTTTAAAACTTCTTCGCCAATGTTGCCGCGCAGTTTTGGGCTTTTTAAAAATTCTTGCAAGTCGCGCATTGAGCGGCCGATTTCGCTCATCTGGCCGACTTCTTTGGCTACCTGGGAGATATAGCGGGCGGCATTGTCTAAGCGCTCGTTCATGGTTTTGGTTGATTTGTGAAGTGACTCGGCTAAATTCTTATTAGTTGTCCCTAAAGCTTCTTGGATAATTTTTGACTGCTCTTGAAGGCCTTTTTGCAGGTTTTGCGGCACGCCCTGAAGGTTTTTGATAATTTCAAGCAAGTTCTCATCAGCTTTTGAAAGCTGAGAAAGCTGGTTGATTTTTTTGTTGACCAACCAGACAAGGATAGCAAAACAGGCAATGATAATGGCGATGATTAAATATATTTCTGGGAGCATTGTTTTATTGTATCATGAAAGTATGGGAAAACTATTAAAAGCCAGAAGGCTGAGGCGGAAAAATTTTTTGCCTGCCCTTATTTTAATAGTCTTTTTCTGGTCAGCCTTTATTTTTTTAATTTTTTTTATCGAGCCGGAGCAGGTCAAAGACATAATCATCCCCGGCAGCTTTCTGCCGTTTTTTATAAATCTTTTCTTAGCGCTTTTTTTCACCTTAGGCATTGTTTTCAACAATTCCCGGCGCGGGCTTTTGGCAAGCCTTGGCATTATTGCCTTTTTAGTCCTTTGCCTTCATGGCCTCGGTAATCTTTTAAACCTTCTTTTAATCGCCGGTTTAATTATCACTGTTGATTTTTTCAAAAAATAATGGTACTTTAATTAATTGAAGTTTTATAATTTCAATATTTTTGATTTTTAATTTGTGTTTTTAATTTTTTATATTTAATTTTTAATATTTTATCGTGCATATTTCCAAACGAAAACTAAATCCTAGAATTGAAAAAGAAATCAAAGGAATTTTCCATCAGCTTTTAGCAGACTTAAAAAACAAAGAAGATGTTGCAATTTTCCTGCGCGACTTTCTAACCCCGACAGAATATCAAGCTCTAGTTAAAAGATTAGCTGCTGCTTTATATTTGGACAAAAACCGGCCCTGGAAACAAATCCAAAAAACATTAAAGGTCTCCTCGGCAACCGTTGCCAAAACGCAGGAAATGATGGATAAAAAATCCGAGGGCTTTGCGATTGCCTTTTCTTTTATTAAAGCAGAGCAGTGGGCTGGCGATTTGGCAGAAAAAATCTCCAAGACGATGAAAAAAATAGCTGGCAGATAGGAATATAAACCCTCCTTGTTTCTTTTTTGCGGGCTCCATATAATGAAAATAGCCTTAGGCTATTTTCAAAACTAAAAACTAAAGATAAAAAATTAAAAATACATACTTAGAAACTTTTAAAATTTTTATATTTTTGAGTTTGTGTTTTTGGTCTTTAGTTTTTCATTTTTGGTTTTATAAAACGTGCCTGCCACCCCAAGTATAAAAACAACCCAAAACGATAGCTCTGATCTTTTTGCCGAAATAGAACAGCTTCGCCAAAAAATTGAAAAAGCCCGGATTCCTGAAGGTTTGAAGGAAAAGGTTGAAGGAATGCTTAAGCGCCTCAAAAGAATGGCCAAGTTTGGCGGATACAGCGAGGAGTATGAGAAAATTGCCCATTATACTTCCTGGGTTCTTTCTCTCCCATGGCAGGAAACTACTGATGACATGCTCGACTTAACTTGGGCCAAGCGGGTTTTGGACAAACACCATCATGGGATGGAAGATATTAAGGAGCGGATTTTAGAATACATGGCAGTTTTAAAATTAAATAGGGATAAAACTAAAGTCTCCCGGGCCCCGATTCTTTTCCTTGTCGGCTTAGTCGGCACAGGAAAGACTACCTTTGGTTATGCCTTGGCCGAGGCGATGGGCAGGCGTTTTGCCCGTATCCCTTTCGGCGGCATGGGCTCGGCCTTGGACCTCAGGGGCCAGTCGCGTTTACACCCGGATGCTGAACCCGGCCAAGTAATTAAAGCCCTGCGCCGGGCAAAGACGCGCAACCCGGTTATTCTTTTGGATGAGATCGACAGGGTGGCTGAACGGACGCGTTCAGAAATAATGGGAGTTTTAGTTGAGCTTTTGGACCCTGAGCAAAACGAACGTTTTGTCGACCACTATATTGATTATCCTTTTGATTTATCCGATGTTTTGTTTTTAGCTACAGCCAACAACACCACCCAAGTAGCGACAGCGGTTTTGGACCGCATGGAGGTTTTGCAAATGCCTTCATATACTGATGAGGAAAAAATTGTTATCGGCCGTGATTATGTTTTACCTAAAGTTCTGCAAGAATGCGGTTTGACAAAAGATAACCTAGCAATTGATAAAAAGCTTTGGCCCAAAATCGTCCGACCTTTGGGTTACGATGCCGGTATAAGAACGCTTGAGCGCACTATCGAAGGTATTTGTCGAAAAATTGCCATGCTGGTTGTTTCCGGCAAGGGCCAGCATTTTAATTTGACAGAAGAAAACATTAAACAATTCTTGCCGAGTTATTGAGAGATGCGAAAGGCGCGGAATTGCGGAACTCGCGGAAATGCTAATTTTTTAGATTTGTAAAAATGTTTAATAGACTTGTAAAATAGAATTATGCAAACAAATGATCCCAATCAAAACCAGCAAACACAGCCGAAAGAGCCAAAGAATCAAAAGACATTGATCTATATTTTAATAACCCTTATTATTCTATCTCTTGGAGCAAGCGGCTTTTTGTTTTACCAAAACCAGCAGCTAAAACAACAGCTTTTCCGAATTAAAAAGCCTTCCCTTATTGCTTCTTCTCCAAAACCCACTCAAAAACCAACTCCCTCCATTGCCCCCCCAATCCCAACAGGAACAAGTGAAAAAGAACCAGAAGCTTCTGAAGGTTGGTCAATCTACACTCAGAAAAAAATTGTGGATTATTTTAATGCCTTTAAACTTTACTACCCTAAAGCATGGAAACTAGAAACCAGCTCCAGCGACAATCCAAAAACATCGCAAATAACTTTAAGAAAACAAGATTCCATCATTTCAATATTGCAAGGGCCAGGATCAATGGCTTCTTGTTTGTATCCAGAAGACCCCAATCTTGATGGAATGTATGCAAGGCATGGAGATTATAAAGAAATTATTAAAAAAAACGGTATTATCTGGAGAATAGCTTTGCCAGAAAATTATGATTTAAATAAGCCAAACTATATTGTTTGCCAAAAAAAACCAGGTGAAGATTTTTTTACAGGAAGCACGTCTGTTGGATTTTTTACAGCTTTAATTCCCAATGAAGATTCTCAAACTTTAAATGAAGTTTATGAGATGTTGGAAAAAATTGAAATCATAGAATAACCAAATTCTTTCAACCTTTAAATTTATAGATTAAGAAATCAGAAGATAAAATTTCATGATATAATTTAGCCATTATGAAAAAATTTAAACTTGAATATTTGCATATTGCCGATGGAGCATCTATTGACCAGCGTGGAAAACTTTCTATCTATGGTATTTTTGAGAAGGTTAATTTAAGAAAAATTCCAGGTAAATTGCTTAAATTTGTTATCACTGGTAGCGTTTTTTTTAAAAAAAGCGTTGGAGAAAATATAAATTTTAAGATAAAAATTCTTGATTCTGAGAAAAAAGAGCTAAGAATAAAACCGATTTCTATAAAAGTTCCTATTAATGAAAAAGCAAGTAAAAAGGGAGGAAAAATTGGCTTTACTGTAGAGATAGGCAATTTAGAATTTAAAATGCCCGGAAAACACCAAATTGTGGTCTATGCTAACAAAGAAAAAGTTGGGATAAAAGAAATGATTATAGAAAGGAGTTTATAAGATGGATTCCTATGTTGGTGTACAAAAAAACATTCATGTTGCTATAGAAGGAAACAGCGGCACCTGTTCAAGCGATATGCAAAATTTTGTAAGTTATATGCTTGGTTATAAAAAAAATTTTGTTCCACCTATCACTTCATCATTATGGATAGCAAAATCAACCACAAGTGATAGTGAGTTTTTTGATAAAAAACACATAAGAAAGATTGCTAAAGCAAGACAAGAGTATAAAAATGGAAAAGTGATATCTGAAAAGGAATTATTTAAAAAGATAGATAGGTTTATTAAAGAGAATGAATGAGAAAAGCAAGTTTTCGCTTCGATTTCAAAATAGTAGCTACTAAAAGCTTTGAAAAAAGTCGTAAAAAAGAATTTAAAAAATTTCCAAAAATTGCTAAAAAATTAAAAAAATCCCTTAAAAGCCTAAAAAACGATCCTTTTCAAGGGAAAAGAATTCAGTCATTTGGAGAAAGAAGGATTTGGGTGGGCAAAACCCACAGACTCTTTTATGATATTGAAGGCAGCGATATAGTTTTGCTCCAGCTGAAGAAAAAAGATAAAGGAACTTATAGAAATTGATTTTTCAAAAGACATTGTTGATTTTAAGTAGCACAAAGCCCCATGGATAAAAAGAATAAGTTGGGTCGAGTTGCCCAAGAAGTAGCAGAGTGCCAGAAATGTCCTTTGTATAAGAAGGCAACCCAGGCAGTGCCGGGTGCCGGCAATCCGGATGCCGAGGTTATGTTTATCGGCGAAGGGCCTGGTTACCATGAAGACCAGCAGGGTTTGCCTTTTGTCGGTGCGGCCGGCAAGTTGCTGGATAAGGCTTTAGATTCCATTAAACTTAAGAGAGAAGAAGTTTTTATCGGCAATATAGTCAAACACCGTCCGCCGGGAAACCGCGATCCTTTACCAGCTGAAATTAAAGCCTGTACTCCCTTTTTAGCCAGGCAAATTGAGATCATTAATCCCAAAATAATTGCTACCCTTGGCCGATTTGCAATGAACTATTTTCTGCCAAGTGCCAAGATTTCCCAGGTCCATGGCCAGGCAAGGTATATTACTTGGCAAGAAAAAAGGCTTGTTCTTCTTCCTTTGTATCATCCGGCCGCTGCTTTGAGAAGGGGCCAGGTGATGGAGGACTTTCTAAAAGATTTTAAAAAGATTACAATGGTTTTGGATAAGATAAAAAATAAGGATGTTGAAGAAGAATTAGAGGAAGTTAAAGAAGAAAAAAATAAAAAAGAACAGTTGAGGTTAATATGCTAAAAATTTTGCCCCTAGGCGGCACGGGAACCGTTACCAAAAACATGTATGTTTACGAGTACCTTAAAGGTGGCAAGGTTATTGACCGCTTGATTGTTGACTGCGGTATTGGCTTCCCTGATGAGGAGATGCTTGGTGTTGATCTTTTAATTCCCGATGCTTCTTACCTTTTTGGCAAAGAAAAAACTATTCGCGGTCTTTTTTTAACCCATGGCCACGACGACCATATTGCCGGCCTCCCTTATATTTTGCCCCAATTAAACAGAAATATCCCTATTTTTGCTTCCAAGTTAACAGCCGGCTTTGCCGAAAATACCCTGGAAGATTTTGGCATCAAAAAGAAAATTCAAGCTATTGATGATAACCAAATAATCAATTTAGGCAACTTTGCAATAGAGACAATTTCTGTTACCCACTCTGTCCCTGATACCAAGCATTTAATTATTAGAACCCCCGAAGGGATTCTTTATCATGGCACTGATTTTAAGTTTGACTGGACGCCAGTTGACGGTAAAAAGCTTGATTTGCAAAAAATGGCTCAAGTTGGCCAAGAAGGAATTTTGTGTCTTCTAACCGATTGTTTAAGGGTAGAAAAAGATGGTTACTCGCTTTCTGAGTCTAGTTTAAGAGACGGTCTGGTCCGCGAAGCAAGAGGAGTTAAAGGTAAACTGATTGTTACCACTATGTCTTCAAACATCCATCGCATCCAGCAGGCTGTTGATGTGGCTGCCGAATTTGGCAGAAAGACTGTTTTTATCGGCCGGTCGGTTGAGCAAAATGTCAGAGTAGCTGAGCGCCTGGGGTTTTTGCGCCTGCCAAAGAACATGATTATTGCTAAAAAACAGGCCAAAAAACTTCCTCCTCAAAAAACTTGCTTGATCGTCGCCGGCAGCCAGGGCCAAATAGACTCCTCACTGGCACGGATGAGCAAAAACGAGTATTTGCTGGCGCAGATCAGGCCCGGCGACAAGGTTGTTTTTGCCGCCGATCCTATTCCCGGCAATGAAAAAGCCGTTTATCAGGTGATTGACAATTTTATAAAGCTTGGCGCCAGCGTTTCTTACCATGATATTTATGACGACTTGCATGTTTCAGGCCATGCCTCAGCCGGCGAGCTAAGCCTTTTTTTAACGCTTCTTAAACCCAGGTACGTCATGCCGATTGGAGCGACTTTCCGGCAGATGAGCCATTTTAGAGATATTGCTAAACCCCTAGGATTTGACAAAAAAGATTTCTTCTTGCTTGAGGAAGGCCAGTTTTTAGAGGTTGAGCGCGGCCAGGCTAAAAAAGGCGAAAAAATAAAGCTAAAAACCATCATTGTTGATGGTTTAGGGATTGGTGATGTCGGTAAGATAATTTTGGCTGAGAGAAGGAAAATGGCCAATAACGGCATGGCAATTGCCATAATTCCCGTTTCTGAAAAATCAGGCAGGGTTGTCGGCCAACCTGAGATTATAACTCGCGGTTTTGTTTTTGTCCGTGATGCCCAAGAGCTGTTGGCTGATGCCGGCAGATTGGTCGGCACAATAGCGCCTCAGGGGACCAAAATTACTAACTGGAAGGAGGCCAAGGAAAAAATCGTTACTCAACTAACCCAGCTTTTCTTCACCGAAACCCAAAGAGAACCTTTGGTTTTGGCAATGATGGTGAAAATAAATTAAAAAATTATAACCTCTCTTGTATCTTCCTTTAGTTCTCCATATAATAAAAACAGCTCTAAGAGAGCTGTAAATTCGAAGCACAAAATCCGAAATCCTAAACAAATTCAAAATATTAAATCCAAAATTCTAAACTTTTTGTTTTAAATATTTGAAAATTAGAATTTACCTGCTCGCAATGCTTAAAGCATAGCTTTTGCAGGCGGGAATATTGTTTCGAATTTCGGATTTATGTTTTGACATTTTATGGCAAAACGTCGAAAGCGCGGGCGCCGCAAAAAACCATTTAAATTAAAACTTAAAAAAGACACAGTTTATTCTATTGCCTCAACCCTTTTGATTGTTTCAGGCGGCCTTATAATCCTTTCTTTCTCCAAGCAAGGGGTTCTTTTGACGGCCATTTTTGAAATCCTTTCCAATCTTTTTGGCTGGGGTATGCTTTTTTTACCCTTTCTTTTCATAACTGCCGGTTTGATGCTGGCTAAACTTTCTTGGAGTATTACCCGGCCAAATGTTTTTGTTGGCGGCTTAGTCAGCGCTGTCAGCCTCATTGGCCTAACTTCTGCCGGCCGGGTCGGCCGCCAAGTTTGGGATAGCTTGAGTACTCTTATTACTGGCTTCGGGGCTGGCTTAATTTTGCTGGGCGGTGCTGCTATCGGCCTGATGGTTCTTTTTGAAACCTCGCTGGCAGATGTTTTAGTTACCTTTTCCGACATCGGCAAACAGTTTAAAAAAATATTTTTCAAAAAAACTGTTTGGCCAACTACTGGCACAGCCGGTAAAGAGGTTACTGTTAAGGGTATGGAAGAAGAAGACAAGCAGTTAAAGCTGGAACAGGCAGAAAGAGATAAAAAACAAAAAAGAGGAGAAAAGGACAAAACAGAACTGGGTACGCAGATAGTGACTAATGTTCCTGGTGCCGCCAGTCAGGTTTGGGAATTGCCTCCTGCTTCTATTTTAAGCGAGTCAATCAGTGGCAAGGCTGACAGGGGAAATTTAAAAGAAAATGCTGCTCTTATTGAAAAAACCTTAGACAGTTTTGGGATCCAGGCTCGGGTTGCCGAGGTAAACTGCGGTCCGGCTGTCACCCAGTATGCTTTGGAAATTGCTCTTGGAACCAAGCTTTCAAAAATAACTGCCTTAGCAAACGATTTAGCCTTGGCTCTCGCTGCGCCGACCGGACAGATCAGGATTGAGGCGCCAATTCCTGGCCGTTCCTTGGTGGGTGTTGAAGTGCCTAACCGCAGCCTGGAATTTGTTACTCTAAAAAAGATGCTCCAGTCCGAGCAGATGGAAAAGAGCAAATCTAAACTGACAGTTGCTTTGGGACTTGATGTTTCCGGCAAGCCTTTAGCTGCCAATCTTGCCCGTATGCCTCACGTTTTAATAGCTGGGGCAACCGGCAGCGGTAAGAGTGTCTGTATAAATTCCTTTATTGCTTCTCTCTTGTTCCGTGCTTCGCCTTCAGAAGTGAAGCTAATCCTTGTTGACCCTAAAAGAGTTGAGTTAACACAGTACAATGGTATTCCGCATCTTTTAACGCCGGTTATTGTCGAACCTGAAAAAGTTGTTGCTGCCCTAAAATGGGTAATAGCTGAGATGGAGCGGCGCTACAAGCTTTTTGCTGAAGCCGGAGCGAGAAACATCGACTCTTACAATGAACTCTCCGGTTTTCAAGCCTTACCCTACTTAGTTATTATTGTTGACGAGTTGGCAGATATTATTCTTTTTGCCCCGTCTGAAGTAGAAGATACTATTACCCGTCTTGCTCAGATGGCCAGGGCAACCGGTATCCATCTGGTTTTATCTACCCAAAGACCTTCAGTTGATGTTATAACCGGACTTATCAAGGCCAACATTTCCTGCCGAATTGCTTTTAATGTTTCTTCGATGGTTGATTCCCGGGTGATTATCGATATGCCCGGCGCGGAAAAATTGCTCGGTCGGGGAGACATGCTTTATATCCCGCCAGACCAGGCAAAGCCAACCCGTATCCAGGGCTCTTTTGTCGCTGAGAACGAGATTAAAAAGTTAATCGAGTTTTTACAAAATACCGGTGTTAAGCCGCAATATACAGAGGAGGTTACTACCAAATACCCGGCCAAATCAACCAGTGTCCCCGGAACGATTGATGAAGAGGTCGATGAATATTTCGACGAGGCGGTCCGCCTCGTTGTTCAAGATGGCAAAGGCTCTGCTTCTCTTCTCCAAAGAAGGTTGTCAATTGGCTATGCCCGGGCAGCGAGGATTTTAGATCAGCTTCATATCGCCGGGGTTGTCGGCCCTTCAGAAGGCCCCAAGGCCCGGGAGGTTTTGATTAAAAATGCTGAGGGCTTTTTAGCAGAGAGAAAAGCAGCAGAAGATAAACAAGAGTAATACGTAATATGTCATACGTAATACGTAACTTACTTAATTGAGCCTGAAATCTTCTAATATTTTACGGTTTACATATTACTTATTGCGCTTTACGAAATTTTTATCGTGCAGACTGTTGGTCAAATTTTAAAACAAGCTAGAGAAAAAAAAGGTAGACCCTTGTCCAGTATTGCCCGGGAAACTAAGATTTCTGCCAGGTTTTTAAAAGCCTTAGAAAAAAACCAATTTGGCAAGCTTCCTGCCGAGCCTTTTACCAGAGGGTTTATAAAAAGTTATACTCAAGCCGTTAATATACCGACCAAAAAAGCTCTTGCTCTTTTCCGCCGCGACTTTACAGTTGATAAAAAAGGAAAAATAAGGCCCAAAAAACTGTCTGGTATTGACCAAACAAGTTTTTTGGACTCTAGAATTTTAAAGATTTTAGCAATCTTTTTTATTACCCTTCTTTTCTCTATTTATTTGGGATTTCAGTTAAAAACCCTTTTTGCTCCGCCCGCCCTGACAGTTTTAAAACCTGAAGACAATGCCCGGCTTAAAGGACCGATAATTTCTGTTGAAGGAAGAGTTTCTGCCGACAGCTCTGTCTGGGTAAACGATCAATTGGTTGAAGTTGACAATTTAGGTATGTGGCGCAAGAATTTGCCGGTTTTGCCCGGTGAAAACAAGATAGAGGTAAGAGCCGCTAACAGGCACGGCAAAGAAACGATAAAAAATTTAAGTGTGGAAGTGGTTGACAAATAAAAGTAGATAGTAGATAGTAGATAGTAAGATGATTGATTCTGTCCAAATCCTTCTAACAGTTGTTGTTACTACCTTAACTGTTTTGCTAGTAATAATAGGCGTCCAGGTTTTCCTCATTTTAAAAGAGGTCAAAAAGACGCTTTCCCGGGCCAATAAAATCCTTGATGATATTGAAGTTTTGACCAATTCTGTCAGCAAGCCGATCGAAGAAGCAGCCCACTTTTTTTCCGGTCTTAAAAAAGGCAC
>Ga0180438_10002335_pt1 | contig 31201 bp, 33 predicted proteins | sample SS_ome_12_FD_132455 | JGI IMG/M metagenome (GOLD analysis project Ga0180438, IMG submission 132455) | Hypersaline lake sediment archaeal communities from the Salton Sea, California, USA - SS_3_D_2 metaG | ecosystem: Environmental > Aquatic > Non-marine Saline and Alkaline > Hypersaline >...
AACTTGATAGATTCAAGAAAAAAGTACTATTCTCACTGGAAGCTGAAGATACGAAAATCAGAGGTATGTATGAAGACTACTTCAGTAACTACATCGATAATTCAGAGAATCATGTAAGACTGGAAGCAGTCACTGATGATGAAACACTAGTGGGTTCAATTTGGGCAGGAGTTTCAGGCTTCAGTGAGAGTGTTGCTCAGATTTACAACCTTTCTATCATTTCTGAGAGTTCAAATGATGAAGTAGGAAAGGCACTTATACAATCTGTAGAGAAGTGGGCAAAGGATTCAGGATATTCAACACTGTACATTCTTCTTCATTCGCAGGATGATATGAGTGTAGAGGCATTCAAATCATTAGGATATTCAGTTCCAGGATTCTTTATGGAGAAGAAACTTACTCAGTAATGTTGAAAGGGCTGTAGTATATCTTACAGAGCGGAGGTTCTACTCCACTGAAGCGTCCTATAGAGTCTACATTCCCAATAACCAAGGTAAATGCAATTGCTGAGAAAGAGTCGACGGGTTTTGGTAGGCGGCATTACAGACCAGTCTATGTGATGCATAAGTGGTGGGCGCGGCGCCTTGGTTCAGTGTTTAGAGCAATCCTCCTCTATTCTCTCGCAGATGAAAATCTCGAGGGATGGAGTCAAAAACCAGACACATTATGGGATTATTTCAGGAGAGATGTCAATCTAAACGGTAAGATTGTACTTGATCCAATGATGGGGGGTGGAACAACAGTCGTTGAGGCATTAAGACTTGGTTGCAGAGTGATTGCAGGTGACATCAATCCTGTATCATGGTTTTTGGTGAAGAAGCAAGTGGATGATATCGATCCGGAGCTCCTTTCCCGGACTCTTAAGAAGCTTGATGATGAATTGGGACCTCAGCTTAGACAATATTATGAAACGACATGCCCCGAGTGTGGGGAAAAGGCAGAGGCGATTTATTACTTCCATTACAAAGTGGGTTCATGTACAAAATGCGCAAAAGAAATTCCTCTAATGCGCAATTTCTTCCTTGCAAGAAATACAATCAGAGCAAGTGATTTTGTGGTCTGTCCGCGATGTTGGAACATTTTTGAAACAAAAGATGCCAAAAAAATGACCAAATGCACAAAATGCAATGAGAGATTCATTCCAACAAAGAGATACTACTCAAAGGGACGTTCGTACACGTGTATAGACGAAAACTGCGGCCAAAATGAGAGAATAGTTGATTTCACTCGAGAGTTTGGAAAGTTTAAGGAACAGATGTACGCAATCGAGTTTTACTGTAGGCACTGCGATAGCTCAAACAACAAGAAACTGATGAATGGTCGAGGATACAAAGCTCCAGATCAAAAGGACAGGGATACTCTGGCAAAGGCAATAGAAGAGTATCAAGAAATATCTCAGAGTCTGCCAATCCCAGATGTGATGATTCCCGTGGGAGTGGAAACAACCCGCGCACTGAATCATGGATATAGAAAATTCAGCGATATGTTCAACCAGAGACAGTTACTGAACCTAGGAAAGATCTATCGTTGGATTTTGGAAATTGATGACTGGAATCTCAAGGAGTTCTTTGTTCTAGCGTTCTCGAACTGCCTAAAATACAACAATATGTTTGCGAAATATAATGCAACTAGAGGTTTCATTACAGATATCTTCAGAACTCATTCCTTTTCTCCTTCAATGTCACCCGTGGAGGCAAATTGCTATGATACTATGAGGGGGCGAGGGGCTTTCACTTCATTTGTCAACCTCATAATAGAGGGAAAAGAGTACTGTAGAAATCCCTTCGAGCGAGTATATGATGGAGAAACAATGGTCAAGATTCATTTTCCATCTAGAAAATCACCAAAAATTGTCGAAAAATATGAAAATCTACTAAAAAGTGGAGATGTCATGCTGAGGTGTGGGTCATCTGAACATCTTGAGATTCCAGATGAGTCTGTAGATGTGGTTGTGACCGACCCGCCATATTATGGAAATGTGATGTATTCGGAACTGTCCAACTTCTTCTATGTCTGGCTGAGACTGGGTCTGAAGAATCGATATGACATTTTCAGGAATCCCCTTGTGCCCACGGAGAGAGAGATTATTGAGAATAGGTATCAAGGAAAAGGTAGGAATGAGTTCATCCAAGAATTGACCAAGGTGTTTTCAGAATCAAACAGGGTATTATCTGCGGATGGCATCCTTGTATTCACCTTTCATCATAAAAAACGGGACGCTTGGGGAGCAATACTCAGGACTGTGCTAGATTCTGGATTCTATGTGACAGCCTCATATCCTGTGCGGAGTGAGATGAAATCATCAACACATCTTCATGATTTGGATAATATTGTGTATGACATGATTTTCGTGTGTAGAAAACGGAGTGAACAAGTTGCTTCAAAATCATGGAAATCTATCAAAAGTGCAATTGAACAGGCTGCGGTAGAGATGATAATGAATTTGCAGAAGAATGGTGAAACACCAAGTTCTGTGGATGTTTTTGCGATAGTTTTGGGTAAATGTCTAGAAGTCTATTCAAAACACTACCCTCTGGTGATTGATGATGATAAGAAAGTAAGTCCGGAGATGGCACTGAGGTCTATTGAGGAGTTAATGGGTGGTTTATAGTGTCCTCATTGGACTATATGGTATGAAGACGACACGGATACTTCGTACATGGGACAAGACCAGAGGCGATTTTGTAGAAGTCCCAGTGCAGTATCCACCAGATACAACGCTCTCCTGTGCTGAATGTAGATACTATAATCCGGAAACAGAACAGTGTGATGGAGTAGGCTCATCTCAGCACGGAAGAAAGATTCCTTTTCCAGACTATGTGCCGAGAGAGAGGGAGTGCTCTGTTCGTCTTCCGCCTGATCTTCTTTTTTTTGTATAGACTAGATGAGAGATGCAATCTCTGGGAGGTATCCAAAGGAAAACAAGAAACAGACTACAAGGAAGCTGATTGTAAGTACTAAGGCTATTGTGTCAATCACTCTCCATGACGATTTTCGAAGGTATGAACGGTCGGACCCATAACCAAAACCTCTTCCATCCATCGACATTGAGAGTGCCTCTACTCGTGACAATGCAGAAACGAGCAGTGGAAAGAAGGTATACTGAACCGTGCGAATTATCTTACTCAGTCCTGTCACTTCGGGAGTTATTCCTCTAGCTTTCTGTGCCATCCGGACCGTGTGATTCTCCAAGTCGAAGAGAGGAAGAAACCTCAACGCAATGACTAGTGAGAAGCTGTACCTGTAAGGGACTTTGAGTCGAGTAAGTGAGTGGGCCAGGAGGGTGGGGTCTGTCACTGATACAAAGAGCATACTTGAGAAGACCAGTAATAGGAAACGACTGGATATCGCAAGTCCACGTACAATTCCAAAGTCAGTGACTGGAAAGAGGGGACCAATCTCCCCAATCTGGGGGATAAGATGTCCCAAGAGTACACCATTTGTTGTGAAGAGCACCTGAATGAGAAACAGTAGTACAGAGAAGATAATGATGAACTTCGTACGCCCCCTTGTCAGACGTAGTGGAACCTTCGCTGTAAGAAATCCCATGAAGACAATGAATAGTAATACAACACTGAGACGCCAACTGGGGTACACAACGATTCCAATCATCAAGATAAGTAGCATGAGCAGTTTCAGTGCAGGATTGAGTTGGTGTAGTAGAGTATCATTCTGGGTAAATCCAAATCGAGATGACAACTAGAACTGCACCCCCAAATCAGCAAATTCCTTGTACCCAGTGCTAGACAAACGGTCAAGAACAGAGGAGGGAGAACCATCAAGAAGGATTGAGCCACGCTCCATGAATATAACCCGGTCACACTGACCAGCCACAAAATGCGGATCATGGGTGACGATGATAGCGGCCCCACCATCTTCAACTGTTTCAAACATTGTCTGTTTGATGAACTCACGTCCTTCTACGTCCTGTCCGATGAAAGGCTCGTCAAACAATAGTAACTTCGGCTTGTGTATCATAATTGAACTCACGTTTAGCCGCCTTTTTTGCCCGTGGCTCAATGAGAAGGGGTTTCTGTCCCTCATCTCAGCAATATCAGCTCTTTCTAGGATTGTTTCACACTGTTGGAGCGTTTCGAGTGTCATCATTTCTAAGGCATTTATTGTCAAAATCTGCTCTTTCCAGACAGTTTTTTCGAAAATCTGGTGATTTGGGTTTTGAAACACCATAGCAGTTCGTTTGGCTATCTCTTTTGCATTCATTTTTCCCAGGGAAGACTCGCCGAGGTTTATTGTTCCACTGTCAGGAACGAGTAGACCACTGAGAAGTCCAAGAAGCGTTGTCTTTCCAGATCCGTTACTCCCCATCAGACCGATTATCTCCCCATTTTGTACACTCAGTGTCACATTGTTAATCACCTTCCGGTTTCCGTATGAGAACTCCAGATTCTTCGCAGAGAGAAGAGGTGAGCTTGTGGTGTCAATGACCCGTGATTTGAGTGATGTTGGTTCCTTGTGTTGTGTTCGATCAAAATTGATTATCTTACCGCCTGATAATGCTAGAACTCTGTCAGCGATTGGTTGTATGTTCAAGAGATTGTGTTCAATGACTATGATACCAATGTCTTGACTCTGCAGTCCCCTCAATATCTCTCGTAGTTGCATTACACCTCTTGGGTCAAGACTGGATGATGGCTCATCAAGGATTAGATACCTTGGTCTGCATGCAATCATCGCGGCTATGATTAGTCTTTGTTTTTCCCCACCTGAGAGCTCAAAGGTGGCTCGTTCATAGAGATGACTGGCATCAATGGACTTCAACGATGAATTGACAACTTTCGAAATCTCTTCAACCTCAATTTCATAGTTTTCAGGACCAAAAGCCACTTCGTCAGAAACTTGGAGAGTGCAGATTTGACTCTCAGGATCCTGTTGTACTAGGGCAACCTGTCCGGCTAGTTCAGCTATATCTAAATTTGAAACATCAGAGTCGTCTATCAATATAGAGCCTGAAAACTCGCCTGGAATGCTCTTGGGGATGAACCCCGAGAGACACTTTGCAAGGGTAGACTTGCCTGACCCTGTGGGACCCGTGATGACAACAATCTCTCCTCGATGTACATAGAAATCTAATGAGTCTAGGACTAGGGTAGTACCGTTGTATGAGAAGGATATGTTTCGAGCTTCGAGCATGTTGTTCGCCTAGAAGATTTGAAGCGTGATGACCTGTCGGACCCAGAGCGAGCCATCATATTCGGCAGCGATTAGCCACAGACCATCATCATTGTTTGTCAGCAGCAGTCGGTTATCAATCATCACATCATTGAGATCGAAGGTCACCTGGTACCCATCCCTAGCCATCACTCTGAGGCTGGTTGCCTCAGGGAGTGGGTCCGCTTGTTGTATTATATTGTTAAGAAGTACACCAGTATAGTTTGCAGGAGGTAGATGAGTATATGCACCAATCAACTCAGCCTCGATTGTTATAGTTATACCAGAGTAGGATTCAATGTTGAACGTATAGGGATTCTCTACAAGACCAACCACACTGCAAGAATATGGGTCTGCTATGATGGGCCTGACGAATCCAACATAGTATGTCACACCTATGACCATGAATAAAATCAAAGCAATTGCTGGGATGTTTCGTCTATAGAATTCCGATTTCTTTCCAGTTTCTGACGGTTTTGTACGAATACTAGGGAACCTGTCTTGTATTACACCAGTATCGTTGAGAAACTCCAGTGTTTCCCAAGCAAAGAACCCTGCAAATATCACACCTGAACAGAACGAAAGAAGAGAGATTACTAGTATGTAGATGTCTGGGGCACCTGCAAAATAGAACAGCTGGAACACAATAACATTTGATGCCGATGAAACTCCGGCGCAGAGCCACCACACCACTCTGGCGTTACTTTTCGAGTCGTTCCTGTTACGTGTGATCACACCTGCAATATCGATTACTATACCCTGAACAAGAGAAACTATCACAATCACAATCCCATGGGTGCTTCCAGTGAACATCTCAACAAGTCCCTTCAGGAGACCCCCCATGGTTCCAACGCCATTCTTCGGGACTAAGACTCGAATGAGGACAAGCCAGAAGACATGAAGCCCAGCCATGAACTGACCAGCTCCAAAGGGCACTCCAAGGGCGAGATTGACTAGGTTGCCCAGATAACCAATGAAAGTACTAAGAGATCCTCCTAGTGCGCTGAGAATTGCGATTATCACTATCTGTTGAGTGATGATGGGGCCGGAGGACTCACTCATCCTGTTATCACCTCGATGAAAGACACAAACCGGACCCATCTAGCCCCTGCAGAGAGATATACTTGGCACCCCATTCCAGGGTCAGAGGTGGCTAGGCAGTCTTCGTTGCTGTAAGCCTCATCAGCAGGAAGCATCACCAATCGCATGCCATCGGTCCAGTCCAGCACCTCTGTCCCATTTAGACTGAAAGCCAGAATCATGTCACCTTGTAAATCGAACCAAGACGCATTTGGATACACATTCCCGTATGAGAAGTCCTGAGAATAGCCATCAAAAGACACAACACGGACAATGTCAGAAACATCCATACCTCCCACCAGCTGAATAAGGTCTGACACCTTTACGCCCTGGTATATTCCATATCCACGCCAGTTGTCTAATTGGTTCTCAAAGGAACTCCACCCCATTGTAGTGTTCATACCCATCAGGTCAGTAAGCGACAAGGTCACATCCTCATCCAATCCGCGGATTACCACTCTGTCACGATCTATGCTTGGAGAAGGTAGACGCACGGGTGAGATTTCGACTCCGGTTTCTGTGACTGTGACATTCACAAAGTGGTAGATACCACCCTCCTCCTCACTGGCATAGAGGCTTGCCCCAGCACCCCCGGTTATCACATATCGTACACCGTTTCTCATACTCTCGTTGTACATGTGGATGTGTCCAGTGAATACAGTGTTGACACTCTGGGTTTCGAACAGGACTAAGAGCCTTCCTGCTGTTGTGGCATTGAGCATCCCATGATCCTGATCAGGTCGTGGGTCGAATGGTGGCATGTGTGTGAAGACAAACTTGATATCAGCATCAGACTGTGAAAGGTCTTCCTCGAGCCAATTGATTTCTGTTTCAGAAACATCTCCGGATGAGGTGTTGAAGACTGTGAAGTGTGCAGGTCCGAAGTCAAAAGAGTAAGTGGAAATACCAAAGTGTTGTAGATATCTTTCGGCACCGCCACTTCGGATATCATGGTTGCCTATTGTCGTGTAGACTGGTACCGTGAACGTTTCTAGAGCAGTGATTACTTCATCATATTGATTGGGTTGTCCAAATGGTGTGAGATCTCCACAGTGGAACACGAAATCAGGTCCCTCTAGGTTAGCAATCTCAGCAATCTCTAGTAAACCATCCTGATACCCTTGAGAGTCGCCAAAGACATAGAAATTGAGTACAGATTCATCAGGTCCAATTGGCTGATATAAACCAATGAACGACACACCAGTCATCACAATGATAATTGCAATGAGTAGTGCATACCATTTCTGTTCCATCGCAACACCCGATATGCTTGACTGTATACTTCGATACTCTACGTAATCACGTTAAGAACCTTAGGGAACCAGATTATCATGTGTGTCATTCAAGGGGAATCCCATTCTCACGAACACTCTCTGAGAGTGACATGATTCTGTCATCTTTACGCCAGATTGCGGTTTGTTTGAGGGTGTCAGCCACGGTTTTGTTGAACGCTGTTTCTATTTCTGGGGTCTTTTTCTCGCCAATGAGAGTCAGATATGTTTCAAGAAGAGTCCAGCACATCCTTCGTTTTCTGATATCGAAGATAGGGTTTGTGTCTAGGAGACTTGCTGCTATACCACCCATATCTAGAATCCAAGGTCCTGGACGTGTTTCTTCGTAGTCCACCCCATAGATTCGACCATTCTGATGAATGAAGTTACGAAGTCGCGGATCCCCCTTGATCATTCCATGGACACTATGAAATTTATGATACCACTGAGCCAATAGTTCAATGAGCGAAGTATTAAATGTTTGATTCAAGATGTCAACGAGTGGCTCTCCTGGGATGAAATCCATGAGGATCACACCAGCTCTAGCATCAATCACCCTAGGAACAGTTATTGAATTCTCCCAGCTAGACTTCAGCATTTGAAGCTCGATATCGAATCTATCTACCACGAACATCTTCGCAACAAGATCAAATGATGGGGTTTTGTTATGTGACATCTTGAGATGAACCACTATGTTCTTCCTACTCTTTAGTCGCTCCATTGACACTAGCGAAACTTGAAGGCCATAATTCTTAACCAGAATCTCCTCTAACACGGTGATTCTTTCCGGGTTCAGTGAAGTGTCATCAACACCAACAGGGTATGTCACAAACCACTTTGAGATGTCCATGTTACTTACCAGACAGCACTTCGACGCTATTAGCATACCGCCACGACCAATCAGGTTTTAACGTGCTGTGAGAAGTGATTACTGAGCTTCGATGACTGGTAGAACATGTCCCACAGAGAGAAACAAGGACAAATGCGGGTGCACATACCCTGGTTGCTCGAGAAAGGGATATTGCTGTGATTGCATTGACTATCACTGGAAACATCGCGAACTTCCAGGATGCCTGTTCCCTCCAGAAGCTGAAAGGACCTTTGATAGGTCTCTAGAGTACTTTTTGGATGTCTGGAGCAAGAAACTTGGTAGGAAGTAGCGCTTTTGGACGATAGATTTAGTACAGTATTTGTCAAGGTATCAGTGGGTAGGTCTATTTGAAACAGTGGCTCAAGGGACTATTGCTAATGGTCAGCTGTTTTATTGTCTGGAATTTAGCCACAGCATTCCGATTTTGGTATGTACTTGATATTCATCCTGAGCTTGGAATTGGAGAACCGATATGGGTGATTGATTCAATTGGTTTCATGATAATTTCGGTTCCCCTAGGGATTGGGTTCTTCATTGGGTTTCTAGCAATGTTTGGTGACATATTGAAAAATGAACAATAGATGGCGGGCGCGCCAGGATTTGAACCTGGGATACCCAGCTCCGAAGGCTGGTGCCTTATCCAAACTAGACTACGCGCCCCAGAGAGCATCTGATTTGTTTGGCTCTTAAGGACTTCCATACTGGTTCAGATAATAGGAATTCCTATTCATCTACTTCAATGATTTTGGCATCGGGAGAAATTTTTAGCCCAGGGCAGCTGAAACCCTTCCTCACAACGATTGACCTAGATGGATTATCATCAAGATTAATCTCATACATTTCATTGCAATTTCGAAGTGGGCGTAAGTTTATCATCTTGAGTAGATTCTCGCTGAGATCCAAGCCTTGAATATTACCGAGAGTTTCAAGTGGTGAGAGATCAATAGATTGAATCATTGTCTTGTTGAGAACAAGGGAGAACAGATTTTCGCAAGATGAAAGAGGTGTCAAATCCACAGACTTGAGCGGATTTTGACCTATATTTAACGTCTTTAAGTTGGAACATGAGGCAAGAGGGCTCAAATCGATGTTCTCAAGTTTGTTTCTATTTATGGTGAGGAGCTCTAATTTGGCACAGGAAGAAAGGGGAGAGAGGTCCAATTTCGTCAGGTTGTTGAACGATACTGATAGCTGTTCAAGGTGGTTCAATTTGTGTAGAGTATCTAGATTGATTGATTTTAATGCACACCCAGTCATTCGAAGAACCTTAAGGTTCTTACAGTTTGAAAGAGGTTGTAGGTCGAGTATTTTTAGAGGATTATAAGAAACTGAAAAGTGTTCCAAACGTGAGAGGGAACTTAGGGGAGTGAGATTCACTGAGGTTATGTCCATTTTCCTGAGTGATATGCTTGTAGAATCGTTGCTGACTGATTTATGGATGAAAGACCCGTCTGTTAGCTGACATGTGAGCGTGACATCGGTCAGCATCTGTATCCCCTCTCAGAGTGATTCTAATCATTTTCGAAGAGCTTTCGCATCTTCTCTTCTGTGGGATTCCTAACGATTCCTCTGTCTGTTATTATTGCATCCAGTAACTCCGGAGGAGTCATGTCAAACGCTGGATTATACACCTTAGCATCAGGGACTGTGACATATGTACCATTGATTATACGAATCTCATCAGGGTTTCGTTCCTCGATGATTACATCCTCTGGATTTGTGATCATATCGATTGTTGATGTTGGAGCCACAGAGTAAAAGGGAATCCTGTGGTATTTTGCTGTGATTGCCATAGTATAAGTTCCAATCTTGTTAATCACATGACCTGTTCGTAGAATCCTATCAGCTCCAACCACACAACAATCAACCTTTCCTTCGCGAAATACTGTGCCAATCATTCCATCAGTTATCAGAGTTGTGTCAATGCCATCTTCCATGAATTCAAACACTGTTATACGTGCACCCTGTTGTCTCGGTCTGGTTTCAGCAGAATATACCTTGATGTTGCCATCATATTTTTCATGAGCAACTCTGACGACGGCACCTACAGTGCCAAGATGAACAGTCGCCAGAGACCCTGCATTACAAATAGTCTGTATTGTATATCCAGATTTGATGAGTTCAAGTGCATTTTCACCCATTTTTCTACTCATCCGAACATCCTCTTCAGCAATCTCTTTCGCCTCTTCAATTAGTTTCTGTGTAATGTCGTCAACACTTCCCTCTGTGTTCTTGGCAATCTCTAGCATCCGATTTGTTGCCCAAGTCAGATTGACTGCTGTTGGTCGTGTATTCAGTGTGACTGCAGCCTTCTCAAGATACTCTATAAGTTCTCCAATTGTACGAGCTTTGCTCTCAATTGCAGCTAGTGCCATGCCCATCCCTGCAGCTGCTCCTATCGCAGGAGCTCCACGAATCTCCATTATCTCAATTGATTCTGCAATACGTTCATGACTTTTTGTTGTGATGAACTCCAAAGTCAATGGAAGTTTGGTCTGATCTACAAGACGCACTGCTGATGTGTCATCTAACCATTCAATTGTACGAAACATCTCAATCAACCTCTCAGGTGTTCTTTCAGTACGTGTTCCAGGATTCTGATGATCTTCTCAACAACCTCTTGAATCTCTGGTGTCAGTCCCTCACCGAACTGTATACTTTTCGGCTGAATCCCAATCAACACCGTTTTACCACCGGTTTCCTGTTCTAAGTACATCATCAGAAAGGAGAGTGGCATGCTGTGTGTGCTGATAGTGATACCACCAATGCGATCTTTAGTGACAAACTCGATGTGTCCGGGTGGTTTCATCATATCAGCTGCATCAACCATTATCACCCTTTCAGCGCCAAATTCTGCTAAATTCCGTGCAAATCCCTCGGGAACTGAACCCACATTCTCAATCAATATTCTTGGGTCATCTATGCTGAGTTTTTCTATGATGTAGGGTCCAAGTCCGTCATCTGAACGTAGGTCATTACCAATGCCAAGGATTGCAATTTTCTTGGCACCGGTGATGAATTCTCTTAGCTCATCCTCGAATTTGTCATTTATCACAACGTAGGCTTTTACTGAGTGGGCTATAGTTCTTGTGGCATGCCGAAGGGTTTTTCTCAATATCAACAAGGCTAGACCCAGCAGGCGAGATAAAATTGACAGGTGATAATGATAGCTTCCCTGATCCAGATGTAATAGAAGAAGAGGATGAATTCGAGCTTGAGGAGGAGGCTATAGAAGAACCTGCAGAGGCGGTCTATGAAAATGGAAAAGGATACGTTGCTAGTGAGGATGCTGATCGAATCTCACAGCAGGGATTCTATGGTAATCGAACTGATGGTAATAGACTTGAATTAGAACCAGTGGAACTCTTGCATCTTATTGAACGAAAAAGATTGATTGTAAAAAGATCTGATGGAGAGATTATTGGACCAGACACTATTGTAAAGGAACTGCTTGATGAGAACCCTGATTTGTGGACCAGCTATCTTGTGTTTAGAGACCTGAGAAGTAGAGGCTATGCAGTACGTCAAGGATTCGGTGGGGGGATTGGTTTTCGAGTATATGCTAGGGGAGATCGACCAGGTGTAGCGAGTGCCACTCAGTTGGTGTATGTTCTGAAAGAGGGCGTACCCATATCTCTAAGTGACTTGGATATGGTCACAAGGACAGCCGCTGGTTCACGGAAGAAACTTGTTTTTGCTCTTGTGGATCAAAATGGCGAGGTCAACTTCTATCGGGTCGCTCAAGCTACTCTTAGAAACCATGGAAGTGATGACAATGGCGGATTATGAGAACAATGAAGAAATTCTTACTCTGAAAGCATTCTTCGATGAACATACCATGAGTGTCCATCTTGTAGAAAATAACCCACCTCGTGCCAAGAGAGGAGAACCTGGAAACTGGGAGTTGGTGAAGCTCTCCGACCGCCTTCTTACCTATGATGAGTTGGATGTTCTTGCCGAAGCAATTCTTGAAACAGCCGAGAACGACAAAAACTCATTCATTGAGATAGAGGAGGAAGGTGCAGCAGTGGTCCAGCTAAGAAACCTCAGGATTGCAATCGCTAGACGTCCTTTTGCCGACAAGATGGAGATTTCTGCAATAAGACCGATTGTGAAGCTGGACCTTGATGACTATGAACTCAGCTCGAAATTAATGAATAGATTGGAGGCTCGGGCAGAAGGAATACTTGTGTCTGGATCCCCTGGCTCGGGAAAGAGTACATTCGCAGCAGCGCTGGCTGAGTTCTATGGTCGAAAGGGGAATGTTGTAAAGACCCTTGAACAACCGAGAGACCTCCAAGTAGAGGAGTCGATAGTTCAGTATTCGCCTCTTGATGGGAGCATGGAGAAGGCTGCGGATATTCTACTTCTAGTTCGCCCGGATTTTGTGATTTATGATGAACTCCGCAAGAACTCAGATTTTCAGGCATATTCAGATCTTCGCTCAGCTGGTGTTGGAATGGTTGGTGTTGTGCATGCAGGTTCAGCTATTGATGCACTTCAAAGACTGCTTCTTGGTGGACGTGTAGAACTGGGGCAGGTACCAAGTACTGTTGACACAATAGTCCACATAGAAGACGGTCGTGTTGCAAAGGTTTCTGCTCTATCATTGAAGGTGAAACTCCCAACCGGGATGGGAGGTACACAGAGAGACTTGGCGCGACCAGTCGTTGAGGTTCGTGACTTTGAGCGAGGAATATTGGAGTATGAGATGTTCACCTTTGGTGGGGAGAAGGTTGTTGTTCCAGTACGAGGCGCAGTTACACATCTTGGTGGTGAAGCAGAAAGACGTCCAGTGGGAAGGGGAATCCCTGGTGAAACTGTACCTGTGTCTGTAAGCTACAGTAAGAAAAAAGTCACAATATATACAGGTAGAAAATATTCCAAGCAGAGGATTGAGATATTTGCAGATGATTTGTATCTATTCACAACGGTGGTCGGACGAAATGGTGAAAGCTCAATCCGGATAAAGACAAGACAAGGAAGTATACTTGTTGATGCTATGGAAGAAGGAGCCAATATCACTGCGAAAATTGCAGAATAAATACGCTGATGCTCTTTAAAGACGAGTCAAATCCTACGATTTGCAACCATCTCAACATACCCACACTGAGGACATCTATGTCCATCAATTTGATAGGCTATATAATGATAGGGATCATTCTTTGCAGGCTGTTTGATTTTTGTTCGTAAATCAGTGCTTGATAAACGAAAATTGCCAACTCCATGAAGTAGTGTTCCAGACTCCATATCGATATCTTCACATTTGGGACATTTTACCATAATATCAACCTCACATAATCATCAACCTGTAACAAGAGATTGTTTTGCCAAGACACTTTATTGCAAAAGCTTTAACAACTGACAGCTCACACGCTCAAAACTAAGGGCCCGTGGCCTAGCCTGGACCTTTGAGATTTCATCTCGATGGAGGTCTATAGGGCACTAGCCTCCTAGCGACAAGTCATTCTGTCTGGAGATAGTTAGTAATCCCCGGTTCAAATCCGGGCGGGCCCGCCACCTCTTATTGTCAATCCGTAATATCCAAATCCTACCATGCTACTGTCAATTTTGGAGACAATATTGGATGAATGAGGAGGATCACCCGCCCCCTAAATTCCTGCCTGGGTTGGAATTGAGTGAAGTGTTCTTTAGGGAGGCTGTGAAACCCATCATAGACAAGCATTTCCCGGAACTCATTTATTCAGCAGCTAGAATAGGACATGGATCTGATGTCTTGGGTTATGACACACCACAGTCGATGGACCATGATTGGGGTCCAAAGCTGCAGATTTTTTTGGAAGATGCTGACTATGGTTCTATTAAGGAGCAGCTCGATGAAGTGCTTCATCAAGACTTGCCATATGAGATACGCGGGTTTCCCACTAACTTTGCCCTTAACGATGATGGGACTACACGTATGAGTCTTATTGATGATGGGCCTGTCAATCACGGGGTCATGATTAATACAGTCAGTGCTTTCTTTATCGAATACCTTGGTTTCAATCCTACAGAAGAATTGCGTATCATAGATTGGTTGGTACTACCACAACAGATGCTCCTCAGTATAGCAAACGGACGAGTTTTTCATGATGGTTTGGGAAAACTGGAACCTATAGTTGCTAAACTGGAGTATTATCCACGCGATTTGTGGTTGTATCTTCTATCAAACCAGTGGGAACGGATAGCTCAAGAAGAGGCGTTCATGGGTCGATGTGGTCAAGTAGGAGATGAGCTCGGTTCACGTATTATAGCAACGCGATTAATTCGCAATATCATGATGCTCTGTTTCTTGATGGAAAGAAAATACGCACCTTACATCAAGTGGTTTGGTACGGCTTTTTCCAAGCTTAGAAATGCGGCAAATCTCACATCATTGTTCATGCAAATCATGGACGCTGATACTTGGCAACAGCGGCAAGAGTACTTGACAAGAGCATATGAGTATATGGCTAAGATGCACAATGAGTTAGGAATCACAGAGTCCTTGACCACAAGAGTTACTCAGTTCTATAATCGACCTTTCATGATAATTCGTGGAAGCAGTTTTGCGGACGCCATTCATGCAGAGATTAAAGATGAAGAGGTGAAACAATTACCGAAGCATCTTGGTGGGGTTGATCAGTATGTTGACTCAACTGAAGTTTTAGCTTATAGCATAAGGTTTCGTAAGTTTTGGTCGATGTATTAATGAAAGCTATTTGCTAATGACATAAACTCCATCTTCTTTCCCAACGTGGACCTCGTCTGCCATTGCAATGAACAGACCAGTTTCAACAACTCCTGGAATCATCTTTAGGTCGATTGCAATCTTTGCGGGATTTTCTATTGGTCTAGGAAACTTGAGGTCTATTATGAAATTCCCATTGTCAGTCACAACAGGCCCCATCTTTTTCTCAGCTTGACGTATAATGGGCTCAATATTCATACCCTTGATTTTTCTCTTCACAAAACCAATAGAGAATGGCAATACTTCTATCGGAATCAAAAATCTGGATGCTAGTTTCTCCACAAGCTTCGACTCATCCACGATTATTATCAACTTCTTGGAGGCAGCAGCCACAATTTTTTCTTGGAAAAGAGCACCACCACCACCCTTGGTCAGGTTGAGATCTCGGTCAACCTCATCAGCACCATCAACAGTTAGTAGAAGTTCAGGATTAATGTCGAGGTTCGTTAGAGGAATATTATGTTCTATGGCTAGCTGGTAGGCCTGATATGAACTGGGAACAACAGTGATATCATTCTCACCATTGGAAATACGCTGACCAAGCTCTTTTGCGAAAATTGCCACTGTGGATCCACTTCCAAGACCCATTGCGCCTCTCTTAGGGATTTTTTCAAGCGCACTCTTTGCTGCATTCAGCTTCATTTGTGACATGGTAAGGTCTCCATTGGTGAGTAGTTGACCAATACACTAAGCTTCCCAAAAGCCTTCCGAGAGAAAAAATCAGACAACACCATATGGGCATAATGTTCCTGTCTTTGGTCTCCAATATACTGCCCATCTACTGTCTTCTGTGGATATGATGACGACAGCACAATTATCTTCGAGAGATTTGGCAAGTATCTCTGCATTTCTTTTACTATGAAGCACATCTACAAGACGATAGATTTGACCTTCTACCAATTGCCATCTTGAGGGCTTCATCATGTAGTGAAGTCTTTGTATTGCCTAATAACGATGGTATGTGGAATATGGTTGGTTTTACTGCCCCCCGGTGTAAAATATTGTCATATACTGCTTATTCTTTGCTTAATCGCCGCCCATCAGAGCCTTCAGACGCTCCATCTCAGCCAACATTTCTGACTGTAGAGAGCTTTTTCCACTGGTGGGTTTGGGTGTGTCTGTGACCACTGCAGCGCTCGGCGGAGCAGTACTTGGAGCACCGCTTGGAGGGCCGCTCGGGGTCATGCTACTTGGAGGAGCGCCACCTGGAGGACCACCTGATGGTGGAGCAGTACTTGGAGCTGTAGTCGGAGGAGCAGCATCACTAGGAGGTCCACCGCTGGGAGGACCGCCTCCGGGAGGTCCACCACTCGGGGGGCCACCACTTGGAGGACCACCTCCGGGAGGTCCACCGCTGGGAGGGCCAGCACTGGGAGGAGTGGCGCTCACTGCTTCAGGCATTCCAACACGTGAGGGACCAGCTTCTCCTGTGTCATCTTCAACTGCAGTCCCAGACATTGCAGCGAGCTTAGCCAAGTAATCGGATCGGGCTCTGTCAACAGCTGAAGAGGTATCGACAATTTCTTTGAGTGCCTCATCCTTTGCGAGCGCATCTCTCACAGATGACAGACGATCCTGATACACTGTGACAAGTTTGTCCTTGATAGCTTCATCAATGTCTCCTTGTTGGTTGTAATAGTCAACCGCAGACAGTGCCTGTTGAATAGCGTTTTCTTCGACTTTCAAAAATATTAGTGCCTGTGCTGGTGTCTTCAAGAACTTCAGCTTCTTTGCGCCAGCAAGACCAACTGAAACATCACCGGTTGATGCAATGATTTTCTTGATTCCCTCATCAACACTGGGACTTCCAGAACTGCGTCTTCCACGAACTACCAGTAGAACTATGATTAGAAATAATGGTATCACAGCTATGATGAACATCCATGCTATTGGACCAAATGGGATACCAAGAGACTGGAAAAAGTCTGATATTGGTCTAAACAGCTCAACTATTGATTCTGCGAATTGTGAATAGGGGGTTTGCAATTATTTCACCTACTGGTACTTCATCCTATACTTTCCTAGGCAATTCTGTGTGCTATTTTACTTTTCTCGTAAGGATTAGAGTTTGTATGACACCCGTGTGATAAGGATTCATCTCTACAAGTTCCGGTCCTTGTAAGTTATCAAGGCACGGGGGCTCATAAACATGTCTTTGACTAATGAAAATTCAAATCATTTCTGACTTCAGAAAAGCGGAGTTTCACTATATTGTAGATGGGAGTTCGACCCAGTTTTTCTTAATTGGTTTTGATTCAACTAGGAAGAAGGAATGGTGATGTACATTGGAACTTTTCGACCCATCAATTGAATATTATGTGTTGCATGAAAAAGCATGGAAATTTGGTGGTGGCGACATTTTCAATCCGCAAGGTGAGAAGATTGGATCAATGAAGCGGAAACTCATCTCGATGCGTGCTGAAATTGAGCTAAGGAATCCTGATGATTCTGTTGTATGTATCATCAACAAGAAGCTGATGAGTGCTCGTCCAATATATGACGTCAAGTCACCAACAGGTGAACTGATTGGTAGAGGAAAGAGACCCATGATTGCTTTCAGGGGTTCAATAGATATGTACGACTCTGAAGAAAGGATGATATACAAGGCTCAAGGTGGCGTCATGAAGTGGAATTTCGTAATTACGGATCCTCAGGATAAAAATCGTGTCTATGCTGAAATAAGAAAGGGCGATAAATGGAGAGACATCTTCGCACCTGCCTTCAATTTCAAGGACAGATATGTGATCCACATAGTTGATCCAATGGCACCCAGAATGATGTTGCTTGCTTATGCTATCATCATAGACAATGTGTATCATGATAAGTAAGATTGCTACTGCGAAAACTCTATAATATAATCAGAGTGACCAGCAGGTCGTGCCCCAGTGGCTTAGAGGCTATAGCATCTCTGGATGACCAGATGTGCAGTCAAAGCGGCTGACTTGTAATCAGCAGGTCGCGAGTTCAAATCTCGCCTGGGGCTCCATCTGTATCTTTGTTTCAGAATAATGAACTATTTGTAATACAATAAGTCTACATTCTCTTTGCAGCATCTTCCAACGCCACAATAAGATCAAGCTTTTTTCCTGTCAAGAAATTGATTGTTGCTCCACCACCTGTGCTGATATGCGTGATACGGTCTTCCAGATTCATTTTCTGTGCCATTGCACCCATATGACCACCCCCCACAACTGTGATTCCTTTGCATTCTGCAATCGCTTCTAGAACATCCGATGTACCCTTTGCAAATGGCTCTTTCTCGAAGTACCCCATTGGACCATTAGCAAATACCACTGCAGAGTTTTTGATGATTTTGACATAGTTCTTGATGGTCTTTGGCCCAATGTCCAAAAATGGGTTGTTTTGCATCTCATCAAAATCACAGTCAAATCTTTCACCATTACGCTCTACTGCAGCATCTTCAGGGAGTAGAATAACATCTGAATGCTTCCTCAACAGATCACGTGCTATAGTAACTGATGATTCATAACCCTTAATCGGTTTCGAATAATTCTCTGGAACCTTCCCGTCTGATATCAGAAACAGTGTTCCAATGAGTCCTCCCAGTAGCGCGTAATCAACCCTTCCAGTCAATAGAAGCTTCTCAAGAATCTTGACTTTGTCCTCTACTTTGCTCCCTCCAAGCACTAGAGTCCAAGGATGTTGGTCAGTGGCTGTGGCGGACGTGAGTGTGCGAATCTCTTTCTCCACAAGTCTTCCAGCCACAGATGGAAGTACCGTTGTAAAACCTACGAGAGATGCTTGGGACCTATGTGCAGCTCCAAAGGCGTCGTTCACAAAAATGTCGAATAATGGGTATAATTCCTGTACAATCTGTTCTTGGGCGACTTCCTGCGCTGGGGCGTTCTTGAGTTCACCTTCAAAATAGCGAACATTTTGGAGGACTAGTATCTCACCATCACTTACCTGGGATATAGCTCTCTTCGCTTTTTCTCCAAAGATATCGTCAACAAAACTTGCATTAAATCCCAGTTCCCTGAGAATCTCAGTATGTTGTTCAAGGGAAGTGAAGTCATCACTATCAGGACGACCTTGGTGTGCCATCAACACGACTTTGCTTCTAGATAGTTCCTCCAGCGTTTCACGGGTTGACTCAATTCTGGTGGCATCAGTGATTTGCTTTGTCTGAGGATCTATAGAGCAGTTCATGTCAACACGGAGCAACACCCGTTTTCCTACAACATCCACATCATCAAGTGTCTTGAACGTGAGATTCATACTCCATCTCCAGTCATGAGTAATGCAGACCCCGATAAAGAGGTTACCGAAAGGGTCAGTAACTCACCATTCGCCAGAAACGATTGCGCTCGCGAGTGATTCCAGCATTTGACCCTTGGGATACCTGACTGGCATGAAGTATCTTGTGTCATCTTTCAGGGTGACTCGAAGATTCTTCTTAGCACAGACTTTTAGTAGGGACCGTATTGCATCAATTGTCCAATCGGTTATGTCGATAACACCAGATACAATAGACTCATGTATGAGTTTTTCAAAATGTGGGCGTTGTGGGGTTTTGACGATTCTGCCCAAAGACTCTATCCGAACCCTTCTGTTTTCTGTATCGTCATCTTGGAGAACAGAATTCATTGGCATGATTCTATGTGTTTTCATTATTTATTAAGCACCAACATAATAGGAATTGGTCTATACTATACTGAAGTGTTTAGGAGTGCATTCTAAATGAGGGCTCTTTGGTCTATAGTAGACGGCCCATTCATTCTTTTCTGTCTTTGATAGGAAGACATGATTGTTCTCTTTCAATTCGCGTGCTTTTAATGTCGCATCAAGCAAGTTATCGAATATTTTCACCAATCGATAGACGCGACCACCTACCAGTTTCCACTTTTCTTTCTTCATAGCTTTAAGTGCAGATTATTCCTAATAACTCCGTCATTGAAATACAAATTGTGGGTTGGTGCCGCAGGTGGGAATCCGTCTATGTCACAGAATGTGGCATAGTTTCGAGCCCACGACTTCGAGATGCCTCATTAGAGGTCGGGCCGAGATTATGACCCCGTAATTTTGCCTGGGAATTCCAGCCAGATTATGAGTCTCGCGCCCTAACCAAGCTAGGCCACTGCGGCACGCTTATTACCCATTATCGAAGTCTGGTAGACGAGCACACTGGGTACGTCTAATTAACCTTATCATTGGATTGTATCGTCTGTATCAATTTCTGTAAATGTCTATGAGTTGAGAATTTCTTGAATCTCTTTTGTGAGGAGCTCCCTGACTGTCTTACCATCAGCCTTTCCTCCGAGCTCCTTCATAGCCACACCCATGAGACCTCCTACTGATCGTTCTCCTTGTTCACGTATGAAGTCCATACGTTCGGACACTAGTTTCTTGATGACGTCTTCTACCTCCCTGCTGGTTACCATCTCCAATCCGGTTGATTCTATTGCAGTTTCAATACTTGATTTCGGTTGCTTTGCAAGAAATGTTAGAATTGTCGGTATTGCTTCTGATGAGATTGTTTTGTTTGCTATTGAATTGAATAGCTCAAGGTAGTGATTGTCATTGAGATTCTCGGTAGGGACTTGGTCTCTATGAAGACTGACTACTGTGTTTTCGAGAGTAGCCGCAACCATTGTAGGAGAGACCCCGGTTTCCTTGATTATTTGTTCAAATAGGTCAATATTCTGAGAACGAGTTACTTGATATGCAAGATCTGGACTTAGTCCATAATCTCTGATGAATCGCTTCTCTCGATTCTCAATAGTTTCAGGCATGTTCTTTCTGATTTTCTTCAGTCGCGAGTCCGTAATCTTGACCGGTCTCACATCAGTTTCAGGGTACATACGAGATGATCCAGGTCGGGGTCGTGCATACTTCGATGTACCATCTGGAAGTGGCATCCGGGTTTCTGCAGGAACACCTTTCACAGCTTCTCTGGCTCGCTCTACTATTGCCTCAAGAGCATCTCTGCATTTTTCTTTCGAGCCAGCGACAAACACAACTGCATCCTGTTCCTTGGCATGGGACAGTTTACGTAGGCTAGAAACCTCTGATTCTTTGATTCCATGTCTTGGGAGCTCATCTGTGTGGAATATTCCTCCAACACCGCCCCAGAACTTGGCATAATCCGAGAGCTCGGTTCCAAGACGACGATTTGGTTGCACTTCATATCCAAGAAGATTTGCAAAACCGGGCAGTATTACAGCATAAACTGATTCGTTGGATTCTATGGACTTTTTGATGACTTTTGATTCACTTTTGTCAAAAACAACTGTGATGTCAAAGAGATTCGGTTTGATATCTTTCGGAGAAATGCCTCGCTTCTTCAATATATCCCGAATCTCTAGTAATTTCTCTTGTCGTTGGACCTCTAGTGAAACAAGTGTTGATAGCATATCAAGCTGTTGAAATCCTTTGATTTCTGTGATTGCTCCTCCTTTGATTGATACATTGACATCTTGACGAATTGTGCCAAGCCCTCGTTTAACCGAGCCTGTTGATCTCAGGAGAAGACCCAGTGCAAGCGCCACCTCCTGTGCCTCTGTAGGTGTTCGTATGTCTGGATTGGTAGCAACTTCAACCAGGGGAATCCCAAGACGATCGAGCCTGTACACTCTCATGTTGTTCTTTTCGTCATCAGCAATCTTTCTTGCGGCGTCTTCTTCAAGACAAATAGTCTGAATTCCAACTCTCTTCTTCCCTATGATTACCTCTCCACCATTTGCAATGATGGTCGTGCGTTGAAAACCAGTTGTGTTTGACCCGTCAATCACGATTTTACGCATTGGGTGTATCTCATCAACCGGTCTTGATTTGAGAAACTCAGCTATCGTCAAACAAATGTCCACAGCCTCCTCACAGAGATCGTGCGGAGGTTCCTCATCTGCTTCTACTAAACATGTTGAATCATTGTAATACTCATAACGAAACCGTTTTTGTTTTTGAAACTCAAAGAGAGCTGCAGGGTCAACCTCTCCCATCTCACTTTGAGTCGGTCGTAGTCTCCTCACAAATTCGCCATCTGGCTCCCGCTCCTGAATGATTGTTGGACAGTGACAGAACAGTTTTCGTTGTGTGTCTAGCTGTTGATGAAGTTCAAGACCGACCATTAGACCTAATTCTAGGTATCTATCGTCTTGGAACAGGTTAGCTCCCCCCAAGGCTTGAAACGTACTCAGATTCCTCACTTCGCATGTCAATCTCGCCTGCGAGAGGTTTCAATAGAAGTTCTCTTGCGGCTTCTTGGTTCTTAGTGTTTGCTAACACCCACATGAGCTTCACAAGAGTTGTTTCAGGCAGCATGTCTTCGCAAGGTACTACTCCGATATCAAGGAGTTCGACACCTGAACGGTAGACATTCATGTTTACACGTCCAAATACACACTGACTAGACATTACAACAACGAGACCTGCATCAATAGCCTTCTTAATTGAAGAATGAAGACGATTCGGCGTATGTCCCAAACCAGTACCTTCAATCACGATTCCCCTATAACTTGATTCTACGAGATGATTGATTATTGAACCATCAATACTAGGATGTGTCTTTACTAGTGCTACTTTCTCTTCGAATTTCGGCTTTAAGATGAGCTTTCTGTCCTTATCTCTCCGGTGTTTTGGAGGATGAATTTCCTCAATATCTTGCTCTGTGACACGGAATAATGGATAGTCATTGACTGATTGAAAAGCATCACGACGACTTGTATGTAGCTTTCGAACACGTGTTCCACGATGTGCATGAAGATAGTTGTCGCCTGTTTCTGCGTGCATCAAGACAAGGACCTCTGCAGCATTTGCTCTTGTTGCTAGGTTAATGGCGCCTATCAGATTCATGGCAGCATCTGATGATGGGCGGTCTGAGGACCTCTGTGATCCAACTAGGACGACTGGTATCGGAAGGTCTTGAAGAGCAAATGATAGTGCTGCTGAAGTTGATCCTAGTGTATCTGTTCCGTGTGCAATTACAACACCATCTGTTCCGGATTTAATCTCAGAAGCCACACTCTTGGCAATCTTAGTCCAATCCTTGGGCTGAATATTTTCTGAGAGTACACTCATGATTACTTTTGCGTGGACGTTAGCATAGTTTTTGAGTTCTGGAACTGTGTCATAGAGGTCCTGTGCTGATAAGGCAGGATTAACAGCCCCTGTCTGATAATCGACTTTGCTAGCAATGGTACCACCAGTACTAAGGATTGAAGCCGTGGGTAAGTCCCTTTGGTCTGCTTCCTCTTTTGACATAATAGTTCGTTTCTTTTTGCCCGTCTTGATTTTCCGTATCTCAGAGTCTTGATGCAGCTTTATACCGACATTATAGCCTGTTTCAATCTTAATTATGATATGAAATGAGTCACTCCCAACTTGGCTTCGCGGCATGAGTACTCCCACATACTCCTCCTCGTTCCTCTTGACACTGATTATATCTCCAACTTTGGCATTAGAACTGGAGATCTTCTCTAGGACTAATCCACTATAACCCGAATCATCAAGACTCATTGATATCCTCACCTTCGAGTTTCAGTTCATTGAGGTCAAATGAGTCATAAAAGGCTTCGTCATCAAAAATACAAGCATTTAGAGAATTCCGAGTACTATGAGTAGACCAAATGCTACAAAGACTAGTCCAACAATTCTTTTCACAATCATCATTGGAATACGTTTTGCTATACGGTCTCCAGCTATTGCCCCAAGAGAGTTCACAATCAGAAATCCGATGATAGAACCTATGAATATCATAATGAAAAAGGGAGAGCCAGCAGATAGCGCAAGAATTGTGATTTGACTTTTATCACCAAGTTCTGATAGCAGTACTAAAGAAAACATGCCGAATAATGTACCCGGATTATCACAAGTGTCTGGTACCTCAGAGTTAGCTCTAACGAGGGTGTAAGTCCCAAGACCAACAAACAATATTCCAGATACATATGTAATGATTTCAAGTGGAAGAGTTGCGGAGAGGACATATCCTACAATTACTGCGATGATTGATGATATCGCCAATGCAGTCATTGTTGCAAGAAGTACTAGTCCAGGTTTTCTATATTGTGCACTGAGACATATTGTAGTGAGCATTGTTTTATCGCCTAGCTCCATCATTAATACGAGTCCTGCTGATGTGAGTAAGGCTTGAATAGGCATACTAAGAGCGACGTGCTCGATATCCTTTTAGAAATTGCCATATGGATTCAAACACATGGTTGGTGCGGGAGGTGGGCTTCGAACCCACGGACTCCTACGAGAGCGGATATCTTATCGTGACCCCATATTTTTCATCGATCTTAAGTCCGCCGCCTTTGACCGGGCTTGGCTACTCCCGCTATGCTCAGCTAAGCATTCAACAGCTCATTATTTGCCTCTTTGCGGCATACTCACTCTTCAACTCTTTGGTTCGGAATTGGTAAGTTTTTGGAAGTGGTGGGGCGGGCCGGATTCGAACCAGCGACCCTCGAGTTCAAAGAGCACAAAGCTTCGATTGTTTCTCGGTGTAAACGAGACATCATAGCCGGGCTAGACTACCGCCCCTGAAAGAGTTAGGTCGGATATTACAATAAAAAGTTGCTTACAAGTGAATTGCAGTTATGTGTACTTCTTGACGTGTTTCGTCAAGGATTATCTCTTGAACTTGAGCATAGCCTAGTTGGGAGATTAGTGTTTTAAGATGTGCTAGCTTTTCAGATTTGGAGTGCAACTTAAAGGCTGAAAGCATGCGACCAGTTACTTTTAGAAGAGGAGTAAATCTCTCAATAAGTTTCAATGTGCCTTCGGGATCTGTTGTGACATCAATCAAGAGAAGGTCAAGCTTTCTATTACCGACTATAGTATTGAGATCAATGTGGAATGCATCAGCGAAAATGACTGAAACAAGGGGGTATCTGTACATTATAGCATTGAGCTCTTTGGTAAATCTCTCAGAAACCTCAATTCCGACAACACTTGCTCCTTTTTCAGCCAAGTAAACCAAAAAACCACCTGCAGAGCTACCAATATCAAGAGCCATGGAATTCTTGGAAACTAGGGTGTCTTGAAGCCTTTGATCCAGTTCCTTTAGTTTCAGGAATCCTTGTGGGACATCTATCTCACTGCTTAGAAGCTCGATTTTGTCTTTCTCTGAAACTTTGGTGGATGGTTTGCATATTTGTCCATTGACAGTAACTAGACCATTATTGATGGCTCTCTTTGCAGCTTGACGGGATAGGAATCTCCCCCTTTCAACAAGCCACACATCAAGTCTTGGCAAGTTTTTTCGCCTCGAGCTCTTTTGGAATGAAGAGATGCATCGGAACGCCTCTGAGTTTCGGACCAATTGCTGCAAGAATTCCAGAAGCTCTTGTGCTTCTTTTACACCTGAGCGACAGTTCAAACTTACCTAGCTGTTCTATCTCATAGATGTCTTCTCTATGGTTCGTGTTCTTCAATGAGTTCTCTACATCACTACGATTGGCGCCAAATATAAGAAGACGCTCATGATCATCGTGCATCCACTCTGTAATTCGTGACAATGTTGATTGATTAAACTTGGCTTCCACTTTGTTGTTGTACAAATCGATGTTCGTGAGGTCTACCTCAACAGGAAGATTTTCAACAAGTACAAATGTTTCTGCGATTCTCCTCATGGAGCTATGTAATTCAAATTGATTGCGAAGTTGATGAAGTGGGATTAGAGCATCCATTCTTCTGGAGTTGATGATTCCAATATCTGAATATAGTCCATAACCTACTTTTCCAACATCCACAAGCTGACCAGGGTATGTCTTGTCCAGAGATAGAGTATCTGATTGAGGGCATTTTCCATATTCTTTAGCAAGCGTATTGAACACAAATTCCTCATCTTCACCTTGAATGACTAACTTGATGTGATTCTTGTTGTTGGTACCTAGATTTGTTATCTCTGCATCAAGTTCTGCTACCATCTCTGAGATTTCAGACCTAATTGTTTCCAAAAGCCTACCTCTGTAAGCACCATATACCTTTGGAAGAAGAATAATGGTTTTCAAAGTAGAGTCTCAAACCTTTTTCGTTGGGTTTCATTAATTACCTTTTGTAAAAGAGATTATTGGAGGTTGACAATCATGAGGATGCTTCTAGATCAGCTTTGAGCTCTTCAACGCGTTTTCTCAAAAATGAGATGGCTCGTGCATTATCGACAAACTCGAGCTGGCCATTACATGTTGGGCAGCGGAACGAGAGGTTCATTGCCTCTTCGAAGGGTACTGGAGATGAGTCACGATTGATACACACATAAAGGTCGTTATTGCTTTCGTGTTCCAGTCTCTGTTCAAGCAGGTTGAGTACCATCCGCTTCTTCCTATTGACCAGAGCTTGTGCTTTTTTAGGATCGATTCGCCAATAGTATAAGAACCAGCCAGTATTAGCATCTCGGATTCGTCGGTATGATGCAAGATGGTTATCGTGAAGCTTGTAGAGTATTTTTCTTACAATGTTTAGCTTTAGATCGGTTTTTGTCGCAATTTCTTCATCAGTGGTTTCTTCTGCATTGACCAAGACAGTCGATACATCTACCCCTTCTTTTCCAGCAATTTCTTCAACAACAAGTCGGAAGAGGTCGTGATTGAAATTCGTGTGAACCATTGATGTAATCACCCAGAGTGTGTAATATGGCTAGTCGACTGACCCAGATAATAGCGAAAACATCCGCAGTGGAAATTTACACCTATAATATTATACGTCCAGATACTATATATTCACTTCGCTTCGGTATCCTCTTGACGCGCTTTTTGAGACATTTTCCTTTTCACAATGACCCGATCGCCGAGGGTTGGACCAGCACCAGATGTACCTTTGGTTGGCTTAATGGGCACAGTACCTACTGTTTCCAAAAGAGAAATTTCGAGCTCCCGTTCAAGGCCTCGAATGGTCTTCCCTGTTGGTTTTAGTCGGCCTGTTTCAATCGACTGAAGTGTTGAGATACGTTCACCAATCCTTTGAGCAAGCTCTTCTTGAGATAGATTCTTTTGTTGTCTAGCAACACGGATTTTTTTCGCATAATCTTCAATTAATTCCATATCATCAATCAATACACCAGTTCTAGGTTTTGGTTTCGTGCTAGGTTTGAAAACTCGCTTGGAAGAGGGAGCTGTTGCTCTTTCGGGACTTTCAACCCAGGAGAGATGTGTCCGTGAAGGTGCTGATGCTCGAGACTCAGAGAATTGGGGTTGACCACCGAACTTTTCAGCACACTGAGGACAGACTATCATAGAGGCTCCTTCAATTGTTACGTTTCTTCCACGACCCTTCATGTTTCTGCCACATAGTTCACAACTGGGCACAGCAGATTCCTTCTACCTTCATATGAGGTAAGGTGGGTTGATAAAGATTATCGACTGGGAGATTCTCTCATTGGCATGCTTGGCTCCCTCAAAGCAATCCTTAAAACAACTACAGTTGATGAGGTCGTGAGGTGCCATCCAATGCCAGGGACTGCAGATGCAAAGGACGAGAGCAGTGTTGATGATTCGGCTTACTCGCAGAGCTATACTAGACACCTAGAACGCAGGCTTAGAGCATTGGAAACAGAGAAACAGATACTCCAAGCTGAACGCAGTCGGCTTGAAAAGGAAACTCAAACTCTAAGGACTGAGCTTGAGAAACTCAGACAATCCCCTCTTATTACCGCCACAATTACTGAGATGTTAGAAGATGGTAGAGCGATAGTCAAGAGCTCAACAGGTCCAAACTTTGTTGTTCACGTTGCTTCATCAATTCCTAAGGACAAGCTACAACCTGGGGCTCTTGTCGCACTCAATCAGAGATCTTTTGCAATCACGCAGGAACTCCCACCCTCCCGTGATCCTATAATACGTGCCATGGAAATTGAGGAAGCCCCTAATGTGTCTTACCAAGATATTGGAGGGTTGTTGGATCAACTTAGAGAGATTAGGGAAACTGTTGAGCTTCCACTCCTGAAACCTGAGTTGTTTGAACAAGTGGGTATAGAACCACCAAAGGGAGTTCTACTAACAGGTAAGCCAGGCACTGGTAAGACTCTGTGTGCCAGGGCAGTCGCTCATGAAACCAATGCGACCTTCATTCGTGTTATTGGTTCAGAGCTCGTTCAGAAATTCATAGGCGAAGGTGCTCGGCTTGTCCGAGAGATATTCATGCTTGCAAAGGAGAAAGCACCAGCAATCATATTTGTTGATGAACTTGATGCAGTTGGCTCTCATAGACTTGATATTGCTACTTCTGGTGATAGGGAAGTACAGCGTACATTGATGCAGCTTCTAAGCGAGCTGGACGGTTTTGAGAGTCGGGGTCAAGTGGCGGTTCTTGGTGCAACTAATCGTCCAGACATCTTGGACCCAGCGCTCCTACGACCGGGTCGTTTCGATCGGATTATTGAGTTCCCATTACCAGATGATGCAAGTAGAAGAGAAATTTTCAAGATTCATATTCGTGGTATGAACATAGATTCAGCGGTTGACTTCAATCAACTCCTTTCAGCTACACAAGGAAGAACTGGTGCGGACATCAAAACGATGTGTACTGAAGCGGGTATGTTTGCAATTCGAGATAATAGAACATGCGTCACTCAAGAGGATTTCAGAAAAGCTATCTCAAAGGTTCAAGAGCGAGGATTGGGTGATCATGCGCCTAGTAGCATATACTGCTAGACATGTCTAGCGATTTGTGAACGACAATGAAGTACCGGGATTTTCTCAGAGATGAGTTGAAAGGTGTAATTCCTGATAATGCTGTCTTACCATCAGGTTTTCACCTCGTAGGACATGTTGCCCTACTACATCTCAATTCTGAAACAATGGATTATGCCTCATCCATTGGAGAAAAGACCCTGCAGTTTAACCGGCGTATATTATCAGTAGCTGCAAGAACCGGTCCAACAGAAGGAGTCATGAGATTACCATCGTATGAATTGGTTGCAGGATTGAGTAATACAACGACCATACACTACGAAAATGGAGTACATTTCTTATTGGATCCACTTCGTTTGACATTCTCGGGGGGTAATAGACGGGAACGTATGCGTTTGTCAAGACTGGTCAAGGAAGGAGAACATGTTGTGGACATGTTTTCGTGTGTGGGCCAATTCGCGCTTCATATTGCAAAATCCGCTGATGTCAAAGTTACTGCAATAGAAATTAACGAGGAAGCATTTCATTATCTACTTGAAAACATCAGATTGAATGGATTGGAGAGTAAAGTATCTGCATTACTAGGAGACTGCCGATTAGTTCACCCCAGGAAAACCGCCAATCGAGTTGTCATGGGATATCTTCATGATACCATCGGATACTTGCCATCTGCTCTTGAAACATTGGTTGAAGATGGAGGCATTGTTCATATGCACATGAATGTCCCTGAGTTCGAATTAGAGAATAAGATAGTTGATATTAAAGAAACATGTAGAAACTCTGGCTATGATTCAACTGTCAACACAATTCATGTCAAGAACTATTCACCTGGAGTCGGACACTATGTGTTTGATATCATTACGATGGCCTAAGCGTAATCGTTTTATCATCCGTAAAACCAGCATGTGTAGAAAATAAGTGAAAGAAAACACTTGCACTTTTTGAGTGTCAATGGAGATTGATCGAATGGGATTCCGAGGCTTATCACCAAAACAAATGGCGCGAATGATGAAAAAGATGGGTATTGAACAGAAAGAGGTAGAAGGGGTCAAAGAGGTGATAATCCGTTTTGCTGACAAAGAGTGGGTTATTCCCAATGCTCAGGTGACTATGATTAAGCAGGCTGGTAGTGAGTCATTTCAGGTATCCGGTGCAAAGAGTGAGAGAGGAATTACTGGAGTTGGTGATACCAAAGTTGGCGAATCTCCAGAGATTGTTAAGAGGATTGAGATACCGATGGAAGACGCAGCATTGGTTGCGAGCCAGACGGGAGTTGATATTCAGATAGCAAAGCAAGCCTTAGAGGAAACTGAAGGAGACCTGGCAGCGGCCATTCTAAAATTGAGACGCTAATCATTGTAATACAAATAATACTTTGTATCAGTCTTCTTCTTGCGTGATCCAGTCTCGAACCATCTTAAGCCTAACGAAATCTTCCCGTTCTCGTTCCTCAAGGGCAAGCTTCACAAAACGTGCGGTTGCATCTAGACGCGGAATTACCACAGTTTCGAGTGCTGACACTCGTCGTTTTGTACGTTCAATTTCAAGAGCAAGTCGCTTAACTGTTGATTCAATCTCTGCCAAACGGACTATTGCATTGAGCGCTTCTTTGAATTTATCACTCATCACATCGAATTTTGCGCTTGAGTCTGAAAGAGAATAAGGAAGATCAGGAGTGCGTTGCTCTACTGATAGAACAGGGACTCTGACTCCCATCATTGATCTAGTCGATATACTAAGATTTGCTTCAAATCTACTAGCATAGGCAAACTCTACAACTCTTGCGGGACCCATTACCATTTTTGCCTCAGTAAGAGCTGAAAATGCTTCAGAGAGGGCAACATCCACCTTCTCTCTGGTTTCTTTGATTTCTGCTATGGCATTGAAAAACTCCATTATGAGAGAGTCTCGCTTCTCTCGTAAAAGGTCATGTCCTCGTTCAGCCAATCTCATTCTGTTCTTTAATGCGAGAAGTTCCATGCGAGTAGTCTTTGTGCCAGGCAGAATCTTACTCATAATTGTCACCTCTTGAAGAGTAGAGTAGCATGGATAGAATCATAGTAGTTCTAAACTCTTGTGTTCCAAATCAAGAGAGTGTGAAAGTTAAAGCACTGATGATAATTCCAACGAGACATATAATCAACCAGTCACGAAGATACTTCTGTACTAATTTTGGACGCTCGCTGATTTGAGCTGTCATAATAAAAGTGGCAAGTGAGATGTATAGAAATGCAAAAGGTAGAGAAACAGAAGTGTTGGTTAATGGGGTATCTGATATCAATAGGATTCCTGAAAGAGCGCCAAAGATGAGAAACGAGAAGATCATCAGTGAGTTCATGATATGTTTGATTCTATCTACATCCATTCACGGTGACTCCTATACTGTGTCTTGAACTTGATTTGAACTTTCAGCCAGTTCAATCCGTTCAAAAAGGTTGTGTCTAAGTAGCTTAATTTACCATAGATTTTATATCAGGAAGTAATGTTTCAA
>Ga0180438_10002336_pt1 | contig 31201 bp, 34 predicted proteins | sample SS_ome_12_FD_132455 | JGI IMG/M metagenome (GOLD analysis project Ga0180438, IMG submission 132455) | Hypersaline lake sediment archaeal communities from the Salton Sea, California, USA - SS_3_D_2 metaG | ecosystem: Environmental > Aquatic > Non-marine Saline and Alkaline > Hypersaline >...
CAATTCCTTTTCAATTTTCAATTCAGGTTATTCCCAATATTTTTTATTTAACATATATTAGAAATTATGGAGCAGCATTTGGCTTGTTTCAAAATGCTTCTAATCTATTGTTATGGTTTTCTGTCATTGTTGTTGGTGTTATTTTATACATATTTAATAAAATTCCAAAAGAAAATTTTCCTCAAATAATGATTGGTTTGGTTTTAGGAGGAACATTAGGAAATCTTATTGACAGAATAAGATTTGGTTATGTCATTGATTTTATTGATTTTAGAATTTGGCCTGCATTTAATGCAGCAGATACAGCAATAACAATTGGAGTTATTGGTTTGATAATCTATTTGATTAAGAAAAAATAAAAATTTATATAATTTCATTAATATCTTAATATAAATGCTAGAAAAAAGAGGATTAATCATATTTATTGCATTATTAGTTCTAATCAATATCATTTTAACATCTGCTCAGCAGACAGGCTGCTGCACTAATCCAGAGCTTCCAGTTAACATAATTTGCACTGAAACAACAGCAGAAGACTGCTGTGCAGCAGATACCAGCTGCATTGCTGAATATTTCTCTGAAGGGATTGCATGCAATACAATATTATGCACTGATCAAGGAGGATACTGTTTAGGAGAAGAACCAAAAGAACAGTATTGCGAATTCAAAAATCCCTTGGCATTATGCATAAACCAAACATCTGTTTCTCCAGGCACTGATATTCCAGCTGAATGTGAAGAAGGATGCTGTATCTGTGAAAAAGATGAAGACAAAGCATATGATAACAGAGATATATTGAAAAATCATCTGGAATGCAAAGATTTCTGTGAATTAATAGACTATAATATTTTTTTATTTGACACAGCAATAAAAAATGATGATGAATGCACAGCTTTAGTTGAAATTCCAGAAGTTCCTTCAACTGAAATTCCAGAATCAGTTTGCGGAAATAATATTTGTGAAGAAGGAGAAAATAACAGTAATTGTCCAGAAGATTGTGATGAACAAGCATGTTATCTTGAATTAGATAATGGAGATATAAAAATAGCAGAAACAATAGAAGATTGTGACAGTTATGCACTTGCTTTCAAATATGCAGATAAAAAAGATGCACTAAGATTGATATTAAAAGAAAATCCAAATTATAAATTATTAGGAAATGAAATCAATGCTCCAAAAGAAGAATATGTTGTCAAATACAATAATTTTACTGATATAGAATATCTTGATTATTCTGGAATAAAAGAAAATTGCGAATTAATTGATTTCTTTGGTGTTCCTTTATATTGTTTCAATGGTATTTATACAGATAAAATAGGAAATATTAAAAAAAATAATCTTAAATCAATCATTGCTCCGCTTACATTCTTAAAGATGTCTGGAAAAGAAGATATGTGGAATCCATTAACCGAAGAATCAATCGATCCTTTTGATTTTCTAATTAAAGAAAAAATCGAATATATTGATGGCACTAATATTTTTGCTCTTAATAGAGAAGATGAAAAAAAATTCAAAGGCAGCATTAGCAACTTAAAGATTAGAGATATCAGATGTGAACAAGAGGGTTTTAATGGTGCAGCAAATTTTCAATTCCGAAATAGCAGCCTTATTGGAAATATTGGTACAAAAATATATTCTCCTTCAGAAATAGATAGTGGGGAGCCCTATCTGCCAGAAATACTTCAAAATTATATTGATGCACATAGCGAACCAAGGTATACAGTTTTCTTTTGCAGAACAGATGGTAAAGAGAGAAAGATACATTACGCAGGAATACTTTACCATGAAGCTAATCATAAGTTATTTGGAGCTCATGTTGCTAGTTGTGAAAATGTTACTGCAGGTGATAATGGATGGAAAACTGTTTATGGTGCACATATAACCTATCTATTCCAAGCTTCAGAAAATGATTTTTTAAATTGTTCAGAAAGAAATGAATTGTATGATAAAGCAAACGCAGAATTTGAAACAAAATTATGTGATGTTGAGCATGATTATATTGCACCAGACTGTCAGATTTCTACTAGAGAACTAAGAGGAGTAGATGGTTATACTTCTCCAGAAGACTATCATACTTGGGATTGGAGGAATGTAAATGGAAGCAATTGGCTGACTCCTGTTAAAGACCAAGGACAATGCGGCTCATGTTGGGCTTTTACAGCTGCTGGAGTGATTGAATCAAGATATATCATACAAGGAGGAAATCCTAGTCTGAAGAATATTGATGTGTCTGAGCAGGATCTTGTTTCATGCAGTGGAGCAGGATCTTGTGAGGGAGGGAGCCCTCTTTGGGCGATACAGTATGCTGAAGAATGTGGTGTTCGTAGAGAATCATTTTTTCCATATTTAAGGGGATATGTACTGAAAGGGTCAGTAAAATGCAGGCTTTGCAATAAAGGGCTTGATGAAAAATATTTTGTAGAAAATTATGAATCAGCTGACAGTACAAACGAAACTGAAAATAGACAAAGGATGAAAGAATTGTTAATCCGTAAAGGGCCTTTAGCAGTCGCAGTTTGTTTCCCAAGTAACGCTGAAGTTGATAATATAACCTATGTGGCTCATTGTGAAGAAAATCCGCAGGGTTATTGTGGTATTAGGCATGCTATGATATTAGTGGGATATAATGATACTGGGCAGTATTGGGTAGTAAAAAACAGCTGGGGTTTAGGAGGTCCTGTATGGGCAGAAACTGGTTATATCAAGATAGGGTATGGTGAATGTTATATTGAAAATAATCTAATAGGAGCATATTATCCAACAGGAGTTGATGTAAAACAATGAAGAAGATAATATTAATTTTGATAATACTCATATGTATTTCACAGGTTTATGCAATGAGGAATCCTTCTGCTGTTTATTGTGCAGAAATGGGTTATGAATTTAATGTTGAAATGACAGAACAAGGAGAGATTGGAATATGTATTTTGCCTAATGATGAAAAAGTGGCTGCCTGGGATTTTTTACAGGGCAAAGCTGGCCAGGAATACAGCTATTGTACACAAGAAGGTTATGAATTAAAAACACTTAGTATGGAAAAATGTCCTGATTCATTTTGGGGAGATTGTGCAGTTTGTGTTTTAACTGATGGTACAGAGGTAGAAATTACAAAACTTATGAACTTAACTTTTCAAGAAGCAGTTTGCGGAGATGATTTTTGTGTGCCTGGTGAAGAAAATTATCAAAATTGCCCCCAGGATTGCCCTGGACCAAAATCAAATATAATAATTATAATCCTCTTATTGTTAATAACAATCACATTAATCTCTTTCATGGTATACTTCATCTCTATCAAAAGAAAAGAACAATTGTTGGAATTACAGGATTATATTATGAACACAAGAAGCAGAGGATATACTTATCCTCAGATAAAAACTGCCCTTATAAAAGATGGTTATACAGAAAAACAGATAGAAAAAGCTTTTGAGACATTAAGAAAATAATCACTTAACACATTTGCAGGGCAGATATCCTTTTTTCTTTGCATCTCCTTTATCATCAAGCCAGACTATATTTTTTTTACTGATCTTTTTTGCCCAGTCGCATCTAGGGATATGATATTTCTTTCCTGTCTCGCTTGCAACATATTTTCCAGGAATAAAATTTGTTCTGACTATCTCTTCTTCAGGTTCTTCTTTCTTAGAAAAAGATTCATTAGATATCTCCTCAGGTTCTTCTTGAGCTTCATCCATATCTTCAGTATTTTCCATGATTTTTTCTGAACTTAAATTAAACATTGCTATTAAGAATCCTGCTATCCCAACTATAACAGGAAGTATAACCTTGCTGAAACTAGCATCTATCCAAAATAGAATGCTTAGATTAATAAGATTTGCTCCAAAAAAAACAAGCAGTCCAGGCCATGTCCAGTCTTTGCTGCCTAATACCCCAATTGTTAATATTACACCAGCTAATAAAAATAAAAGAAACAATAATAATTCAAAAACAAAAAATCCTCCTGTTAAATCAAAAATAATAGAGATCAGGCTTAAAAAAAGAATAAACATAATTACAATCATTATAAAAAACATATTTCTATCTCTTTCCCCCATATCAATAATTATCCTAAACCTCTATATAAATATTTCTATTCTAGAATAGTAACAATTTGTGAATTTTAATTCGCAAATTCCCAAAAATTTGTAAACAAATTTTTGATAAAATCAGAATTCTTCAAACTCTTCAATCTTTTTCAAATAACCTTTTCTCTTTAAGAATTGAACCTGGCTTTTAGTATATTTATAGACAATATCTCCTTTGTCGTCTCCGCTTAATTCCCAAGGTTCAATAATAACAATATCTCTTTCTCTAACCCATAATGTTCTTCTTAGCCTTCCAGGAATCCTGCAGATCCTTGTTTTGCCGTCAAGACATCTGACCCTCATTCTGCTGCCGCCTAGTCTTTGTTCTATAATCCCGAAGCATTGATTGTTTCTTGGAAGCCTGATCCTAGTAATTTGCTGCTGAAGCGCTTCTTGTCTTGCCTGTTCTTCTTTCTTTTTGCTCATATTTCTACTTAGAAATCATAAAGTATATATAAGCGTTGCGTATTGAATTTATAAAACAATGAAAAAAAGAGGCCTAAAAACAAATGAATTTATAGCACCAGCTTCACTGCTAAAAAGATTTTTGTCATATTTTATAGATTTATTTATAATAAATTTTATTATCATTCTTCCATTTGAAAAAATATTAAAAAATATAATTCCTTCAAATTCTTTTTCAGAATCTTATCAATATATCCAAAATAATCCAGGAGTTGGAAATCTAATTTTCTTTCTTTCAATTATAATTGGAATTTTAATGGTTGTATATTTTACTGTTTTTGAATATCTTATGCAGCAAACACCAGGAAAGATATTGATGAAGCAATATATTATTAAAGAAACAGGCCAGCCGCTCAAATTAATAAATTATATTGTATCTAATCTAACATTTATACCAATTTTTCCTTTTATCTTGTTGTGGATTATAGATCCTATACATATGATAATATCTTCAAAAAATCAAAGATTAATGGAAAGATTTACAAGGATATTAGTTGTAGAAAAATATAGTTTTAAATAGTATTAAGTTTTATCATTTCCAGAGAAAAATGGCAAAAAAAGAGGTTCAAAAGAGAAGTAAATGGAAATCAATCATAATTATTTTAGTAACTTTATTTATAATAAGCTGGTTGTTCTCATCTGTAATATCTTCATTTTTAGGTGCAGATACAGGATTGAGAGGCAATGTTGCATTGATTCCGATAAAAGGTACAATAACGATAGAAGGCATCTCTTCATTTGGAGAAAAAGGCACCAGTTCAACTGAAGTTATTGAATATATCAAAGATGCAGATGCAAACCCTTCAATTAAAGCGATTCTTTTTGAGATAAACTCTCCTGGAGGCAGTGCTGTAGCTTCAAAAGAGATAGCAGATGCTGTTTCAAGAACAAATAAAACAACTTACGCTTTAATTAGAGAAGTAGGAGCATCAGGAGCATATTGGATAGCTTCTTCAACAGACCATATAATTGCCAATGAATTATCAATAACCGGTTCAATTGGAGTCATAGCTTCTTACATAGAATTTGCAGGATTGTTAGAAAGATATAATATGTCTTACCAAAGATTAGTAGCTGGCCAGTATAAAGATCTAGGAACTCCTTTTAAATATCTTCCTGATGATGAAAAAGAAATCTTGCAAGATAAGTTAAACAAAATCCATGACTATTTTATTGAGAGTGTAGCTGAGAATAGGGATATGCCAGTAGAAAAATTAAAGGAAATTGCCACAGGAGAATTTTATCTTGGTTCTGAAGCTCTTGAATTAGGGTTGATAGATTCATTTGGAGACAAAGAAACAGCTGTTGAATTAATCAAACAGCAGCTCAATCTGACAGAAGTCGAATTTGCAGAATATAAAAGACCAAAAACATTTATAGAATCTCTTTTAGGAGCATTTTCTGAAAATTTCTTTTTTATAGGAAAAGGGATAGGATCTGCTTTGACAGAACAAAAAACAACTAACCGATTAGAGATATTTACATAAAAGGCTTAGTAGAAAATCTCACCCTTTTGGGTCAGTGAGCGTTGAAAAGGTTCGTGAGACTGCTCAACTCTAGTGCAATATTATGCGAAGCCTGAAGGTTGCACGTAGCGAACGAGAGATTTTCTACAGGATCTACATAAAAGAAAAATTTAAATATTCTCTTTAAATAATAGACAATAAGATGTGCTTTTATAACTATAAATTTAGAAGTTTAATTCCTTCTTCAGTATTATCTTGGAGTATAGAAAAAGATACAGATAAATTGAAAACAAATCTTGATTCTATAAATGAAATATTTTCAAAAACTAATAAAATATTTGAGAACCTAAAAAAAGCTAATACAGAATTGACAAAACTTGCAGTTCAGTCAACACGGCTTAAGGAAAAACAAAAATTAAAGGATATGTATAAGGAAAAAGAGGAAATAGTATTAAAGATAAATAAGTCTATTGCATTCAATACAGCAAGACTCTTTAATAGAATAGATTTTGCTGTTAAAATCCTGGAAAAAATAGTATTTAATGCAGATGCTTTTTTATACAAAGAAAGCAAAAGATTAAATAAATTCATCACTAAAATAGAAAAATTAGATGATAAAAAACTTTCTCAGGCATTATTAAATAAAATAGAGCTGGTGAAAGAGGACATTAAGACAACAGCAAGAAGATTATATGAAATATCAAGAGCAGGAGAAGAAATTCTGGAAAAATATCCTGAAGAAAAATCAAAAAAAATAGATATATCTGAAGAAATTAAGAAATTAGAGATAGAAGCAGCTGATATGGAAAAAACTCTGAAGCATCTGGCTGTTACTGAAATTGACCATATATATACAAATGCTGAAAAATTATTAGAAGATCTAAGAAGAATTGAGCTTGATGCAGTATCAGACATGCCAAAACTTGAAATGCATTTTACAAATATTAATTCCCATCTTTATTTGTTAGATAATGAAATAAGATTATCTATTAAAAAAAGATCAAATTCTTCAAAAGAAAATTTTACAAAAATAAAGAAAAAAATAGCAGAGCATGCAAAAAATTTATTGCAGGATATAGAAATCGTAAAAAAAATAAAGTAAAAAAAGAGAATTTATCTCTTTTTCTTAGCAGCTTTCTTCTTTGAAGTTTTCTTAGCTTTCTTCTTAGCCTTCTTCTTTTTGCCGCCTCTTACCATCTTTGCACAAGAAACATCTCCTTGTTTGTCAATGAAGTATAGAAATCCTGGTTTTTTCTTAACGCCTACTTTTGATACAACTTGAATTTTTGCTTTTCCTTTTTTCTTTCCTCTTGCCATCTTTGCTCTTGCTACATTGCCTTTCTTGTCTATAAAATATAGATATCCTTTTTCTTTCTTAACACCAACTTTTGCTACTTTTGTTGCCATTTTTGTTTAACACCCCGTTTAGTTTTTTAGACGAGAATTCGTCTTGTTTCATTCTATAAAAATTTTTAAGTATTTAAATATTTCGTTTTGTTTCCGTCAATAATTCGTCCAGAAATTCACTATTTTACAATTATATATAACCTGTCATTCTTTCTTGCAGGCTTTTCTAACTTTACAGCAATTACATTTCCTTTCTTGGCTTGTTTTATTTTTTTGTGCTTGACCTCAATTGATTGTAATTTTTGCTCATAAACTCCAGTTGTAGGCCCTTGAATCATTATTTTATCTCCTATCTTCAATCTTTTTGTTTCTATTTTTACTTCAGCGACATTTATTCTACTGTAAAAATGTATTATTTTACCAATATAGACTTTTTTTGTAGTTGCTTTGCTTCCATAAATATCTGCCCAGTCATCTTTTGTGGGAGTTCCTAAGAAAAATCCTGTGCTGAATCCTCTGTTATAGACTGTTCTTAATTTTTCTAATAATCTTTTCTTGTCTGATTCCTTATTGTCAATTGCCTCTCTATAAACCTCTGTAACTGTTTTGACATATTCCGGAGATCTATTCCTCCCTTCTATCTTAAATGCATCAATTCCTGCCTTGATCAGTTTATCAATTATTGGCAAAGCACACAAATCTTTTGGGGACATCACAAAATTATTTCCTAATTTTAACTGCTTTCCCTCTTCATCCATTATAATATATTCTCTTCTGCATGGTTGCAGGCATTCTCCTCTATTTGCTGATTTCTTAAATTCAAATTGAGATATAAAACACCTTCCAGATACAGAGACACACATTGCTCCATGAATAAATACCTCTAATTCTAGATCAGGAACTTCTTTTTTTATTTTCTTTATATCACTTAAACTGCACTCTCTTGCTAAGATTATTCTTTTCACTCCTAATTTTTTGTAGAATTTAGCAGCTTCTGAATTAGATACAGAAACCTGTGTAGATAAATGTATAGGAATCTTTAATTTCAATGCTTCCTTAATAACAGACATATCCCATGCATGGATTGCATCAATCTTTACTTGCTTAACTTTCTTCAAAATACTTTTTATCTTATTAATCTCATTCTCATAAATGATCGTATTCAATGTTAAATAGGCTTTAACCTTATTTTTATGACACAACTCAACAACTTTCCTTAGTTCAGCTAATTTAAAATTCTTTGCAGCAACTCTCATGCTGAATTCTTTCAGTCCAAAATAAACAGCATCAGCTCCAGCATCAATTGCTGCTCTTAATGATACAAAATCCTGCACAGGACTTAAGAGTTCAGCCATTTTCTCACAAATTCAACTTCTTTTTTATATTCTCTAATATCTTCTGTTCCTATTTGTGATTCAAGAACTATTGGAAAATTTCCTTTTTTGATAATATTCAATGGTTTTAAATATTCTTCCTTTAACACGTGCAGAGGGATATGTAGATGATTGAAATAATTTGCACTAAGATGAGTATAAACAATTTTTTTCTTAAAAATTTTTAATAGTTTGTTTAATTCATTTGCTTCAGAAGCATGTGTTGTATCTAGTACAAGCTTGAATCCTTTTTTTAAAAATTTTTTATAATCCTTTATCTTGAATTCATGATGCATCTCCATATTTTCAATGCTATAATTATAATTTTTCATATCAAAAACTCTAAAGTCTTCAATTTGCTGAGGATGAATATTAATATTAACAGCATTCATCTTATCATAAATTTCATGAAGTTTTTTCAATATCCTTTTGCTTCTTTTATTATTTGAAAAAAATAATATTTCTTTGTCTAAATGAAAAGGAGCGTGGATTGTATTGAATTTAAGATTTTTTAAAATTTTAATAGAACTTTTTTTTAATCTAAATGTTAGTAAATCAAGAGCATCTCCTATCAAAAATTCAATTCCATCAATATCTAGTTTAGAAGCCTGTCTTATATACCTATTAACATCTTCACGTTCATGGGGATTCCAGAAACATCCTTTTGATATGCAGATTAATCTCTTCATTCTTCTTCTTTTCTTAATTCTTGAAGTACGCTTCCTTCATCATCTAAGATCTCTTCATTATCTTTTTTAAAAGGATCATTATCTTGATTTTGTAAATATTTAGGAATTTTGATTTCAATCCATTTCTCATATTTTTTGAATCTATTTGTAAATCTTTTCCACCAAGTCATAATTTATAACACCCTTTTTTCCATCAGCAAATCTAGGACATGCTGTATTAACCCAGCATTCAATAAATGGAAAGTTTTCAAATTCAGCAGGATTGATAGTGTCTGTTAAGAATATATGGCAACTTTTATCTTTTAATCTCTTTTTAAATTCCAAGGCTTTTTTTAATTTGTTTTGCCCAGGTTTTGTTGAAACAATAACTCCTATTTCTTTTGAAGACAAAAATTTTAGTAAAGCTCCTTTTTGTTGTCTTTTAATCTTTTCAATTTCATCTTTTTCTAATAATTTTGCTTCATTTGTCAAAGGATTTGCCATTATTACTTTTTTATCAGTTTCTAGATGAACTTCAATTGGATGAAATCTTCCGCTTCCAACATATAAAAAAGCATCAACTTTATCTTTAATCTTTCTGGCAGAACTCGCATCACAGCCTAATATCTGCCCTCCAATCTCTGCTTTGATTTGATTTTTCTCAAGAATTTCTTTGACTTCCTTTAACTTATGTTTGTGTTGTGCAGTTGTCACAATACCAACCTTCTTAGGCAATAATTTTATAGCTTTTTCTACTGCTTTCTTAACATCTGCAGTACTTTTTGCTTCAATAAACATCACCCTCATATACAAAAAAAGAAAGAAAAAAGCCTTTTTAAGGCTTTGGTTTTTTATTCTACCAAGACCTGGTCATATTTTGGTTCTGGCATCACTTTAATGTCCTGCTGTACAATTGTTCTTGTACATTCTTCAACTATCTTGTTGTATGTTTCAACTAATTTTGAAACAGGGACATACTCTTTTCCATCTCTTTGTCTTGTAAATCCTTCTTCTGGTTCATCAATCATATTGATGATGAATTTTGCAGCTTCTCCATATTTAACATCTTTTTTAGGAGCAGTCACAACCATAAAGATATAATCTCCAACCTCAAACAAATCATATTGAGTTTCTGCAGGTATATTATCTTTACTGTAACCAGTTGTTTCTTTTAGAGATTTTTTGAATGGATTAACAACATTCTTTCCTAATAACTTCAATTGTTCTTTTGCAATTCTATAGGTTTTTGCATTTTCTCCTGTTACTTCTCCATAAGTTCCAGGTTCTAGATCTAACATTCTGCTTAGATCTGGCTCTTTCCTCATCTCAGAATAACTTATGCTTGTTCTTGAGCCTTTGTTTGCAAATTCTTCTTCCAATCCTTCTATCTTTGCTGTTAAATCATCTAACAGAAGATATGCTTCTCCATCAATTGTTCTTACTCCCTCTCTTCTCATTCCTTCTTCATTTAATCCCTGTATATCTGTTAGATATTGCCCGATCCTTTCTCCTATTGCCTGATAACTAGGATTGCTTGTAGGAGTTTGTTTTACCTTGAACTCAATGCTTCCTCTTTTTAGTCTTTTTTCTCTTGTTTTTTTAGGTATCTTTCCATCAAATCCTAATTCTTCCTTCAATGCATCTTCAAATTCACTAACAACTCCTTTTAATACAGGCACACTATATCTTTCTGCTGTATAGAACAGCTGAGCATTTTCTCTTGTTAGTGTGCTGCATTCTACATCTTCTGGTACTATTGCCACCCTTAAACTTTTTATTCTTTTTATTTCCATTTTTACCTACCTCCAATTAAAATATTTAGAAACAAATTTGCGAGCACTAACCAAAAACAATCCGCTCAAATCATCTTTTTATCTTTCAATGCCGCGCAGTTTATGCAGAGAGAATCTTTATCTCCGATGTTCACTCTCCCACAAACAGGGCATTTTTTCATTTTATAGGTTATATAGTGAAAGTTTGATATAAATAATATTCCTCCTAAAAAGGAGGAAAACTTTATATAGGAGTAAATCTTACTTTACTGTATGAATGTAAAAATATTAGAAAATATGGGATTAACAAAGAATGAAGTAAAGGTTTACCTAGCTCTGCTGGAATTAGGTACAACCACAACAGGGCCTTTAGCAAAAAAATCAGAGCTTCATACTTCTAGAATATACGAATCTCTGACTAAATTAATAGAAAAAGGATTAGTAAGCTTTGTTATTAAAGCAAACAGAAAACACTATTCTGCAGCTAATCCAGACATAATCTTAGATATTTTAGAAAAGGAAAAAAGAGACATTGTATCTATACTGCCTGAATTAAAATTAATGCATAAACATAAGCCAGGTGAAGAAAAAGTTACAATGTTTGAAGGATACAAAGGAGTAAAATCAGTCTATGATAATATTGTAAGAACATTAAATAAAGGAGATGAAATCCTTGTTTTCGGAGCAAGAGGAGCAGACGAATCATTTATGTCAAATACATTCTTCATAGAATATACAAAAAGAAGAGTTGCAAAAGGCATAAAGATGAAGATGATATTTAATGCAGATGCCAGAGAAACAGGCAAATATTATTCTAAACTCCAAAATACTGAAGTTAAATATATGCCTAAAAACATGAAAACACCAGCAGCAGTAGATATCTATGGAAATAATGTAGGAACTTTAATCCTAAAACCAAAACCAATGGTTTTCTTAATAACCTCAAAAGAAGTTGCTGATTCTTACAAAGAATTTTTTAAATTGTTTTGGAGGATTTGTAAAAAATAATAAAAAGAAAATAATCTATTGATATCTCTGAGCAACTAATTCTCCAATCTGTACAGCATTTAATGCAGCTCCTTTATCAATTTGATCTCCGCAGACAAAGAAACTTAATCCTTTATCTCCAAATGCTAAATCTCTTCTTATTCTTCCAACTTCAACATCATATTTTCCAGTTGCTGTCAAAGGCATTGGATAAACATTTCTGCCAGGATCATCTCTGACTTCAATTCCAGATGTTTTTCCAAATATTTCTACAACTCTTTCCAAATCAATAATCTTCTCAGTCTCAACTGTAATGCTTTCAGCATGAGCCCTGTCTGTAGGTATTCTCACAGCAGTGCAGGAAATCAATATCTTTTCATCCCCAAATATTTTTCTTGTTTCCCAAACAACTTTCATTTCTTCTTTAGTATATCCATTAGGCTGAAATTCATCAATATGAGGAATAACATTGAATGCTAAAGGATATTGAAATTCTTTGCAGAAAAGCTCTTCTCCATCAAGATACAATTCAGCTTGTTCCTTAAGCTCATTCCTGGCAGCTTTTCCAGCTCCGCTTGCAGCTTGATATGTAGAAATTACAACTCTTTTTAATCCAAAATTCTGATAAATCTGCCATAAAGGTATTGTAGCAATAGCTGTTGTGCAGTTTGGATTTGCTATTAATCTGGAATCACCGATAGCCTGAGGATTTATCTCTGGGATTACTAATGGAACTTCTTTATCATATCTAAAAGTAGATGAATTATCAATTATATAACATCCTGCCTCAACAGCTTTTGGTGCATTTTCTTTTGGCCATTTTTTTCCTATTGCAAAAAAAGCTAATTCTAATTCAGAATAATCAGCTGTATTTGCATCTTCAACAATCTTTTCTCCAAAAGGAGTATTAACCCTGGTTCCAGCAGACTGTCCTGCATAAACTCTCAAATTTTTAACAGGAAATCTTCTATCATAAAGGACTTTCAGCAGTTCCTGCCCAACCATCCCAGTTGCTCCGAATACTCCAACATTTAATTTTTTCATACAAGCACCTCCTCATGTAAAATAATAGTTCCTCCTTTGCCGATTTCAGTTTCACAATGCTGAATTCTGAACCTGTTTCCATTCATGCTGGATAAGCATCTTTCATCAAGAACCTTTCCGCAGCCTTTTGCCAGCAATTCAGCTGAATTTATCTCTTGAATTAATCTTGCTCTATCTGTTCCAAAGTTTTCATAAACTCCATCTACATCTTTAAGATAAACAACTTCTTTTACTCTTGGATCCAATAACCCAATTAAAGCAGCAACATAATCAGAAGCATTTCTTCCTAACAATACTTTTTCTTTATGATGGTTCTGGGCCCCGAAACCAGGTACTAAAATAATTCTGCTTTCTAAACCATCTAATGTAGTTTTATCACAAGCTCCAAAATCTACGTCAGCATGCAGATATCTTCCATTAGCAGTTATAGGAAAATTAACTCCTTGAATCAATAATTCAGGATAAATTCCCAGCTTTCTTAACTCTCTTTCAAATCTTTTTATAGAATCAATCTCCCCGCTCAATAGATGGCTTGCAACATAATGACGATCAAATCTTTCAATATCTTTTGGATTGCTGTAATCTCCTTGTTTCAATAATCTTCTAAGTGATTCTCTCTCCTCTGGTGTTCTGCATAATTCTCCTGCTAACTCATCTGTATGCCCTTTTCTTGCAGACGAAACAACATAAACTCTTTCTTTATCCTTACTGAATTCAGCGATTCTCTTTGCTTGGTAAGCATAAGCTTCATCGCTTTTAAGAACACTTCCGCCTATTTTAAGCACATACTGTTCTCTATCCGGGTTATTATCAGCTGAACTCATTTTCTTAGAAATGATTTAAAGAAAAAATGAGAAGCTTACTGCTTCATCATTGTTTTAGTCATACCTTTAGTAGAATCAGTTCCTATATCCATCTTTTGACTAAAACAATTCATTTTAAAACAAAAAACAATGCTTTTATTTAAACTTTTTCCTTTATTCTATGATATTTTGAAATGCAAAATCCTAAATCCTTCATAGAATAGCTTAATAATGTCCTCATAACCTTTTCTTCTATTTTAGGAAGCTTGACAAGAGGCAGCCTAACATTAGTGTCAAACATATGGGCAAGAGGTATTGGATTCTTTGCGCAAAATACAGCTTTAACTAGTGGATTGATAAATTCCTGCATTCTAGCTGCTTCTTCATATCTTCCTTCTAACGCTGTTTTTGCCATCTTTGAAAAATAAACAGGAGCAGCATTAGAAGTTGCTGAGATTACTCCAAATCCTCCCATCTCTACAATTTTAGCAACCAAATCATCTTCTCCTGACATTACCCTAAATTGATTAGGATCTGTTCCTTCAATTATCTTTGTAACTTGCTCTAAATTTCCAGAAGCTTCCTTAACACCAATTATCTTTGGATGTTCAGCCAATTCAATTGCAGTTTCAGCTTCAATATTTGATTTTGTTCTTCCAGGAACATTATACAAAATAATATTGCTGTCAGGACGGATAGCATTAGCAACAGTTCTATAATGTGCCAATAAACCTTCTTGAGGAGGATTATTATAATAACCAGTTACATGTAAAAATGTTGTTGCACCTATTCTTTTTTCTATCTCTATTGATAATTCTATAGCCTCTCTTGTATTGTTAGAACCAGCACTGACCATAACTCTTGTTCTTCCTCCAACATAATTAAATATATGTTCTGCTAATCCAACATGTTCTTCAGGACTTAATGTTGCACTCTGTGCAGTTGTTCCGCAGGCCAGAATACCAGCTCCTGCTGCAATTTGATCGTCTGTTAGCATATCTAATTTATTATAATCAATTCTTCCTCTTTCATCCATAGTTGTAATTAAAGCTGTATAATTTCCTTGTAATTCTTCTGCTTGAATAGCTTGATTTTTCATATAGCTCCCTCCATTTTATACAAGAAACAGTAAGCTTTATAAAAACATAATGTTATTATACTAACAAAAATTCAGAAAAGATGAATTTTTGAAATTAAAAATTAAAATTTTTAATTAACAAAATGGTAACTATAAGTCATTTAGTAAAAGATATTATCCAGAAAAAGCCGATAATACAAGAGGCGATTATACAAGATATTGCAAGCTTTGCATTATTAGCAGAGAACTTGCAGCCAGAGATAGAGAAAGAACTAGGAAAAAAAGTAAAACTTCCTGCAATAGTGATGGCATTAAGAAGGCATGCAGAAGAATTAAAATCAAAGCACAAGCCAATTAAATTTGATTTCTCATCTGAAATAATTATGAAAACAAATCTTTGTGATATTGCAGTCCAAAAATCAACAAATGCATTGTTAAAACTAAAACAATTACAATCATTAGTAAGCTATGAAAAAGGAGACATATTGAATATGATTCATGGAACAACAGAAATATCAATAATCACAAATCAAAAATATAAAGATAAAATCCTTAAGTTGTTAAAGGGTGAAAAAATTATTAATATTGAAGAGGATCTAGTTTCATTATCTTTAAGATTCTCAAAAGAATTCTTTTATACTCCGGGAGTTATTTCAAGCATAATAAGAAAACTATCTTGGGAAGGAGTAAATATCTTTGAAATAATATCTACATTTACAGAATTAACAATTATAACAGGAAAAAAAGATGCAGTAAAAGGATATAATGCCTTAGAAAGCATGATGGAAAGATAACTTATAGAAACATTTTTATACAAAGGAATAAGCCTTAAAAAAATGGTAGCAGGCTTGTTAGACACAATAAATCAAGTTGGAATGTTAATATTTGGTGTAACTGCAATTGTACTGGTTTCACACAAAAATAAATGGGGCTTTGTTGTAGGTTTGTTGTCGCAGCCTTTCTTTTTTCTTACATCATATCTAAATAAGCAGTGGGGCCTTTTTGTCCTGTCTTTTGCATACACAATAAGCTGGATATATGGAATATATATGTGGTTTTATAGGCACAAAAAAAGATAAGAGTATATCTTTATTTCAACACCTTTTTATCTAACCTCTTTTTTTAATGTTCTTATGGATGATCAAGAAAAAGCAGATGCATGGAATCAAAGAAATAAAGGCCAAGGAGAGCCATATAAAAGACATATTACTGATCCTTTAATCATCGAATTAGCAGAACCCTATGGAAAAGTTGTTCTTGAACAAGGATGTGGAAACGGGCATTTAGCCAAAAAACTGGCAGAAAAACGTCCTAAAAAAATAATTTTATTAGATTTATATGAAACTAATTTAGAGTATGCAAGAAGAAATTTAGCAGATGTTGCTTGTGAATTAGAATTTGTACAGGCAGATTTAAACCGATCATTAAGTTTAGATTCATCTTCTGTAGATATTGTAACATCAAGCATGACTCTGCCGGAAATAGAAAATCCAAAAACAGCAATTCAGGAGACATTTAGAGTATTAAGACCAGGAGGAACTTATATTTTATTAGTAACACATCCAGCTTATGCTTTAAAAAAATATTTAGAAGAAAAATTAACAGGAGAACCTCCAAAAAAGATAGTTCCTTCAAGAGATTATTTTGACAGATGCAAAAGTGTATTCTGTTTTACTAATAGAGATAAAGAAAAGATTAAAGCTCCCCATTATAACAGAACAATTCAGGATTATACAGATGCATTATTGGAAGCAGGATTCAAGATAGAAAGGCCGCTTGAACCAGAAATAACAAAAGAATTGTTAGAAGAAGCACCTAGATTTGAAGAAGAAATAGACTGTCCAATATCTTTATTATTAAAACTAAGAAAACTTTAAACCTTATCTAGAAGCATCAGCTTGTCTTTCTAATTCTAATTTCTTAGAAATAGCCATAGAACTCTGGCTTAGATTATAAGCATTGATAATCTCATCAGCAAGGCATTCTTCAATTGCTTTCTTGGAATTAAATGCTTTTTGATAAGCGCCTTGAGTGAAATATCTTAAAGCAATATCTATCCTTCTTTGTGGAGCGCATTCAACTGCTTTTGGATAACGGGCTCCTCCATACTCAATTGTGATAATCTCTTCTCTAGGTGCTGCATTCTCTAAAGCAGCAACAAAAATCTTTATTGGATTCTCTTTTGTTCTTCTTTCAATTATAGAAAAAGTTTTATTAACAATTTCATAAGCAGTAGAAGCCTTTCCAGTTATATGAGAACTTGTCTTAAAGTGTTTTTTGGATTTATGCCCTGGGATCATTACTTTATTTATCAGCCTCTCAACAATGAAAACCTTTGATTTATGGAATCTATTTCCAGCATATCTTGCTCCTGTTCTTGGAACAATCTTAGGCTCCATATTGATATAATCAATAAGACCTTTATCTGAAACTTTAATACTTTCTGCATCCCATTTATTAAATACTTTTATCATTTGTTAAAAATTATTTTATTTTCTAGCTTTCTCAATCTTTCCTTTTAATAAAGCATCCAAACTTTGATCATTAACCTTGATAACACACCATCTGACTCCTGGAATATCTCCTTTTGCCCTGCCCATCTTTCCGCCAATGCATTCAACAACGACTTCATCGTGTTCATCTATTAATTTAGTAGCGCCGTCTCCAGGACAAAAAGCAGTAATCTGCCTGCCATTTTTAATAAGCTGTATTCTTACACATTTTCTCATGGCAGAATTAGGCTGTTTTGCTTCTAACTGAACTTTCTCTAACACAATCCCTTTTGCTTGTGAAGAGCCGATTAATGGGTCTGATTTTTTCTTTAGATCAAGAGCTTTTCTTATGTATTTTCTAAAATGCCATCTACTTTTTTTTCTTCTTTTCTTCAGTTTTCTGCAATTTCCTAATCCTCTTGCTTTCTTTCCCATTTTGTTCTACTCTAAAAATTAGTGATTTGTTTAAAAATGTTTCGAAATAATAGATGTATTTCGAAACTTCAAAAATCTCAAAGAGATTTTTGTAATTTGCGAAATTTTTAATTTTGCAAATTTAAAATTCCAAAGGAATTTTATAAGTTACGGTTAAATTACCCTTATATCCTTGATGTCAAAATATCTTCTAACAATATCCTTAGTTGCATTTAAATTAACAGCTCCTCTTCCAATCAAATATCCTCTTGTTTCTGAATCAGGAGGAGTTATTGTAACAATTTTATCCTCTTCAGCAATATCTTTGACTTTTGAAGGATAAACAATATTTTGAATAAACTGCAGTAAACTACCATTGAATTCAATAATCCTTAATTTTTTCTTAAGCATATTTTCCAGTCTTCTAATATTACTTCCTCCTTTTCCTAAAGCTTTGCCGATGTTTCCTTCTTTAACAATAAATACTAATTTTTCTCCTAATTCAAAACAATCCTTAACTTCAGCCCTGGTGATGCTCTCAAATAGAGATATAAATTTCATTAAATTGACATCATACTTGATCTTAATCATTTTGTAAAAGAAAGTACAGAAATAGGAAATGGTTTTTTGCAGATTGTTCCTAACTCTACACTTGGCTGTTTAAGTTTAACAACTTTAACCTTTCCTAATTTGCTATAATATTCAATGTCTTCTTTAACATCTTCAGGGCAGTTTAATGTCAAGAAAATTTTAGAAACTTTTCCTAATTTCAAAGCTTTCATAGTCCTTAAAGTGCCAATAATAATCTTTTTTTCCTTAACTGCCTTTTTAATATCCTCTATATCTCCCATTATTTCACCTTTGTAATCAGTCCAGGCAATCCTGTTCCAATAGGAACAGGCTGATTCAGCATAACATTTTCAACAACAGAGTTAAGTTTATCAATTTCTCCAACTAAAGCTGCATTTATTACATGTTTGATAGGAGTTTCGAAGCTTGCTCTTGCAAGTACAGAAGCCTTTTCACTGACAATACCATACCTGGTTATTCCGCTTATTTCTCCACTTGTGCACATTGTATCTGCAACCAGCATTATATGCCTTACATCAACATTTAATCCCTGGGCTTCAATAACTTTGAAGACTTCATTTATTATTGCTTGTCTTGCAGCTTCTACGCCCAATATATTTCCTATTTCAAATATATCATTTGTGACTGTTCTTGAACTATCAACCTCACTCAAAGAAAGGACATCAGCTAAGTTGCTTCCAGCTGTGATTATAATAAATTCATCTCCTCTTTTTACAGGCAGAACTTGTTTTATTCCCTTTATTCCTTTTATATAGACTTCTTTTATCTTATCCTTTACCTTGTATATATCTCCTGCATTTTCTTTTCCCTTTGCTTTTAAAATAAGCCCGTTTTCAGTCTTTTTAATTAAAATTCCTTTTAATGATTTTTTCAAAGCGCTTATTACTATAAGAGGAGTAATCCCAATGTCCTTCATTTTTTGTTTGTCAAATATTAATTCAATTTTTGCTTCTGCCATATTTATCAAAAGCTCAATTATTATTTCTTTTAATGTGGTTTCTTTGATGGTTAAAGCCATCCTTCTTATGTCCTTGCCTTGGCTGTATGGTTTTTTCAAGAAAATTTCCATCATTGGTGTTGAAATATTTTTTCTGCCGTCTAATATTTCTATTATTCTTGGCAGTCCAACAGTAATATTCATTTCAGCAACTCCAGCAAAATGGAATGTATTTAATGTCATCTGTGTTCCAGGTTCTCCAATTGATTCAGCTGATACTAAACCTACACATTCTCCAGCATCAATATGGGCTTTTTTGTATTCTTCATAAGTCTTTTCTAAAATCTTATTAACTCTAGTTTCAGCTATATCTTTTGTTTTTCCTTTTATCTCTTCAATTATACTAATAGGCAATTTATCCTTATATTTTGCAAATTCTTTAACCATTATTAAGCACCTGTTATGATCCTATCAACATTAATTTTTCCATTTTCACTCTTGCTGACATCTACACCATCTTCACCATAGTTAAACTGAATAATCTTTCCGCTTGCATCTCTTACTGTTCCATCATACTCAACTTTTAAATCCTGCATGGCATTAGCTAATCTTCTGTAAAGATAACCAGATTTAGGAGTACGCAAAGCAGTATCCATTAATGAGTCTCTTCCAGTTATTGCTCCAAAGAAAAATTCATATGGATTCATTCCTGTTTTGAATCCAGAACCAATAAATCCATGTGATTCCGGGCTTAGGTCTCCTTTTCTAAAATGTGATAAAGTTCTTCCATTATATCCTTTTTCAATTCTCTTTCCTCTTAAAGCCTGCTGGCCTATAAGAGCAGCCATCTGAGCTATGTTTAGATTATTTCCTCTTGCTCCAGATTCAGCCATAATCAATGAATGTGTTCTTTTTATAGAATATTCCATAACAACCTTTCCTGTTTCGTTTCTAATTCTATTTAAAATTTCAAGTATTTTTAATTCAAGTGTTTCTTTTGCACTTCTGCCTGGAAATACTTCCAAATTGCCTTGGTGATATAGATTTATCAAAGCATTTACATCATCATCAGCTTTTGTTATTAATTCTTTTATCCTGATTTTAGCATTTTCAGGAAGGTCAGAATCAGAAAGTGAGGTAGTAAATCCTCGTTTTAAAAGCACCTTGATTCCTAATCTGAAAATTTTTCCAAGAATTTCTATTGTCTTTTTTTCTCCATACCTTTTATGTATGCTTCTCAGCATTAATCCAGCTTCTCCGCCTATTGTGCTTTTATCTATTACTCCCTGGACAAGTTTTCCATCTTTGATTATAATCTCATCTTTTCCGTCTTTATCTTTTGCTTTTGATTTTCCTCTAAAATTAAAATTATCAGGCAAGATAACAGAAAAAATTTCTTTACCATCAACTTTTGCTTTATTCGGTAATTTTGAAAAGTCACTTATTCCTATTTTATAAAGAAGATCAACTGCTTCTTCTCTGCTTAATTCAGTCTCTTTTGTTAATAAATAATTGCCGCTTATTGCATCTTGTATGCTTCCAATAATGCTTAATCCATATCTTGGAGAAATCAATTGTGTCTGAACCTGCATTAATTGTTCTGCTTCTGCCCTGGCTTCTTCTGTCTGAGGAATATGAAGATTCATCTCATCTCCGTCAAAGTCTGCGTTGTAAGGAGCGCATACAGCTGGATTCAATCTAAATGTTTTTCCTGGCAGTACTTTGATTCTATGGCACATCATTGACATTCTGTGCAGCGAAGGCTGTCTGTTAAATATGGCTATATCTCCATCCATCAGATGCCTTTCAACAGCATAACCTACTTTAATTTCTTCCAGCAAGGCTTCTTTTGTTTCATCTGTTATCTTTTTCTTTTTTCCATCTGGTCTTACAATATAATTTACACCAGGATATTTAACAGGGCCCCTTTCAATAAATTTTCTTAGATACATATAATTCCATTCATTGATTATTTCAGGGACAGTCAGTTTCATTGCAACGCTTTTCGGAATTCCAACCTCATCTAAATCAAGCATTGGATCAGGAGAAATAACAGTTCTGCTGGAAAAATTTGTTCTCTTTCCAGCTAAATTATGCCTGATTCTTCCTTCTTTGCTTTTTATCCTTTCAGTGATAGTTTTTAATGGCTGCCCGCTTCTATGCCTTGCAGGAGGCAGTTGAGCTACATTATTGTCAAAGAAGGTAGTTACATGATATTGCAACAAATCCCACAAGTCCTCAATAATTATTTCAGGAGCTCCTGCATTTATATTCTCAAACAACCTTTGATTTATCCTTACAATATCTCCTAATTTATGGGTTAAGTCATCTTCTGATCTCTCGCCAGTTTCTAAAGTAATAGAAGGCCTCATAGTAACAGGAGGTATTGGCAGTACAGTTAAAACCATCCATTCAGGCCTTACTGATTTAGGATTTAATCCAAATATCTCTAAATCATCATCTGGTATTTTTTCCAGCCTTGTCCTGGCTTCAATAGGGCTTATCTTCTTTTCATTTTCAATAAAAGTTGTTGGTTTCTCCAATGTTATCTTTTGTTGTCTGGCTTTGCAGTAAGGGCATTTACTGATTGTTCTTAGTTTAGATAAAATATCTTTTATTGCCCCTCTTCTTGCTTCTAATCCTGCCTCTTCTTCTACTTTCTCCAGCTGATTCTTATATTTTTCAATCTTGTTTTGAGGGATTAAAATTCTTCCGCATTCTTTACAGGTGCTCCTCAACAAGTCAAACACAATATTCACAAAACTTATATGTATTATCGGCCTTGCTAATTCTATATAACCAAAATGGCCGTTGCATTCCTTTAGTTTGCTTCTGCATGTCTTGCATCTTAAACCAGGGTCAATAACTCCTAATCTTATATCCATTAATCCTCCGTCAACTGGGTAGCCTTCTTTATCATAAAGTTCAGGAGTGACAATCTTTGCAGAAGCCATGTTTTTAATATGCTGCGGGCTAAAGACTGAAAAAACAACACTGTCTACCTTTTTGTAGATATAATTTTGAGATATAATTATTTCTTCTCTTTCAGCAGGTTCTTCCTTTGATTTTTCTTTTGGTGTTTCTTCTTTTTCTGCCATTTTCTTTAGTATTTATTTTTTAATTTCAAAGCTGGATAAACACATAATGATTTAAATTCATCTAATACAAGTTTGAATGCATAACTAACTTCAATGTTGCTGACTTCTACATCTCCGCATATAGGACAGAAACTTTTGTTTTGTTTTTCATCATATATTGCAATTAATCCACATTTTTCACATACTGGAACAACTGTCCTGTCAGAATCAAATCTTTCTTTTAGCAGTAATGAAGCGCCGTGTGCAACAAAAGTGTCCTTTTCCATCTCTCCTAATCTTAATCCTCCTTCTTTTGCTCTTCCTTCTGTAGGCTGTCTTGTAAGCAATTGTATTGGACCGCGAGCTCTTGCATGCATTTTGTTTGCAACCATATGCTTTAACTTTAGGTAATACATATCTCCAACATAAATTTTGGCCTTGAATTCTTCTCCTGTTTGTCCGTTGTAAAGGGTTTCAAAGCCGTCTTCCCTGAATCCCATTGATAATAATTCTTTTCTTAATACTTCTTCTGGTTCAGAGCTGAATGTTGTTCCATCAATATATCTTCCGCTCAATGCACCTGTTTTTCCAGCTATTAACTCAACCATATGAGATATAGTCATTCTAGAAGGAACAGAATGAGGTGAGAATATTAAGTCAGGAACAATCCCATTAATTGAGAAAGGCATATCTCCTTCTGGCACTATTAATCCAACAACTCCTTTTTGTCCGTGTCTTGAAGTAAATTTATCGCCAATCTCTGGAATTCTTTGGTCTCTGATTCTTACTTGTACAAGTTTATTGCCTTCTGCATTTTCAGTTATTGAAACAAAATCAATAACTCCTTGTTCACCATGAGCAATTGATACTGAACTTTCTCTTCTGGTTGCAGCAGCTAGATTGTACTCATCTAAGCTGCTTAAGAATCTAGGCGGGCTTGTTTTCCCTATTACAACGTCTCCTTCAGCAATCTTAGCTTCAGGATAAATAATACCATCTTTTTCTAGATATCTATAATCCCTTTCGCTTTTATATCCTTTGACTTCTTTATCAGGAATACTAATCTCATCAACCAACCCTCCGCTGTACCTTAATTCTTCAGCGATGCTTGGCCTGTAATAAGTGCTTCTTCCAAATCCTCTATCAATACTTCCTTTGTTTAAAATAATTGAGTCTTCCATATTATATCCTTCATAACTCATTACAGCCACCACAATGTTTTGTCCTGATGGATGCAGACTATCACTATAGATATTATGCATCAAAGTCCTTACAATAGGAATCTGTGGTGTATGCAGTAAATTAACATCCATATCCATCCTTACCAAGAAATTTGCAGCATAAAAGCCAAGAGCCTGTTTTTGATTCTTGCTCCCCATATTAATTCTTGCAGGAGGGCTGTGATTCGCATAAGGAACTAAAGAAGTTGCTAATCCTAACATATTCATGGCTGTTATCTCTAAATGAGTATGTTCTGGTCTTAATTCATTTTCAGAAAAAGCAACCAATGTGTTTTCTTCTTCAGCTGCATCCAAAAATTCAATAACTCCTTGCTGGATTAGATCACTCCAGGTTATTTCACCTTTTTCTAATTGTTTAATATGTTTTTCAGTTAATAAAGGAATTCCATCTTTTACAATAATTAATGGCCTTCTTGCTCTTCCTTTATTTCCTTCAACTTCAATGATATTTGCTCTTTCGTTAAAGTGTATATTAGTATTATTTTTTATTGTGCCTTTTCTTCTTTCACTTTTAAATTGCTCTAAAAATAATACTGGATCTTCTATCTCTCCTACAAATTTACTGTTTAAATATATTTCAGTCATTTTATTTCTTTCAACCCAAAACTTTTAATTGTTTTTAACAGCTCCTCTTCATCACTATCATAGCTGGTTTTGCACAGTAAAGACAAATTCTTTCTTAAACCAATGTTTGTTCCTTCAGGAGTCTCAATCGGACACAACCTTCCAAGATGTGTTGCATGCAGTTCACGGGCTTCAAAATTTTCTTGAGAAGCACTTAGAGGAGATATTACTCTTTGCAGATGGCTCATTAATTCTAAGAAATTTAATCTTTGTATTCTTTGTGAAATACCTTTCCTTCCGCCAACCCATGATCCTGTTGCCATGCTGCTGTAAATTCTGTTGGTCAATAACTTTTCTCTTATTATTACCTTGATTGAAGGAAATTTTCCTCTTTTAACAATTCTTTGAAAATTATACAGCATATCTCCAATCAATATTTTTAAATTAACCCTTAATAGATCAGCCAATAAATCTCCTGCTAATTTTAATCTTTTGTTCATATAATGATCTTTATCATCTGTAGAAAGTTTTCCATTTGAAACATCAATAAACTTTTTCAGCATCTTGCATAAATTATAAGCCTTAAGTCTTCTATTGTTCTTAGAGATGCCTACATGCGGCAGGAGGTATCTGTCTAAGATTTCTTTCATTCTTTCAATTCTGATCTCTTTTGATTGGGTAATACCAATTGTTTTGGCAATTCTGTCAAGAGCATCTTCTTCTGTTTTTATATCAACAAATTCATATAAGTTAGTAAGAACATCATCATAACTTTTTTCAGTTGAAATCATATTCATGATCTCTTCATCTTTTAATATCCCTAATGCTTTTAACACCATGATAATTGGAACTCTTTTTACTCTTGTAAAGCTTAAATAGAATATCCCTTCTTTTGTTCTTTCTATTGTGTGAGGTATCTTAAATGCTCCTCTTTCAGAAAAAATCTTGCCAACATACGGGCTCGCTCCGACCTTTTCTTTGCTTACTAAAAATTTGTTTGCAGCAAGATCCTCTACAATTATTAATACCTTCTCTGTTCCATTTATAATGAAATATCCGCCAGGATCATCAGGGTCTTCTCCTAATTTAATTAATTCGTCTTGGTTTAAGGAATTCAAATGGCAGTATTTGCTTTTTAGCATTACAGGAATATTTCCTAGAAGTGTAGTAAATGATTCTCTTTGCACGCCATTTATATGAGCACTGACTTCAATATAAACAGGAGCTGAATAGCTTAATTTTCTTAATCTTGCTTCCATTGGATAAATTGCCCTTTTGCTTCCATCTGCTTCTGTTATTTCTGGCTTAGTGACCCATATCTTATCAAACCTTATTTTGAATTCTTCAATATCAGGAGGAATTATTGTTGGCTCTATTTCTTTATTTTCGCTTATGATATTTTGCAGTTCCTTCTCTATAAAATTATTATAAGATTCAATTGTAGAGTCTACAAAACTCTGTTCTTCAAAATATCTTTTTATCAGAATATTATTTTTATTCACTTATTACCCCTCTATAAAAAATAGATTCACCTGCAGTAGGACTTGGCCTGGTTATCTTTATAACATCTCCAACACTGACATTAAGTGATGCAATAGCAGGATCATCTTTTTTGATTTTTGGCAGTTCCTTTAAGCCAATATGATATTTTTCAAACAGTTCTTTTTTATCTTTTTCAGAAAGTTTTTCATGCTTTGGCATTAGAACATGATTTTTGATTACTATTTTTTTCCTTTTCACCATTCATTATCACTCCCAAAATAAAACGGGCCGGACGAGATTCGAACTCGCGACCACTGCATTTCATTCCTCTAATGTTAAAAGTGCAGTGCTCTACCAGGCTGAGCTACCGGCCCAACGCCCTGGCCGGGATTTTCATTTTTGCTCTTTATAGGGCTTAAAGCGTCGAACCCGGGTCGGGGCCTTTCCACCACACTAAATTATGTGGGCCGACAGGGCCCCATGATAGGCCACTACACTACCAGGGCAATTTTATGACTATAAATCCTTCTAAAAGTAAGATATACGCTTTTAAAGCCTATATTTTAGACTATTAGAAAGATTTGACGCGTCATTGTGCAAAGAATTTTGGCTTTGTTTATAAATGTTACGGAAAAATGTCAATTTTTCCGTAATTTCAAAACGCTAAAGTTTTGTATGTTACTGTTTTTTAACAAATTTAGTCAATTTAAACTAGAAATCCCCACCCCCGGATTCGAACCAGGAACCTTTCGGTATCAGCTGGCTCACTTTCATCCTTTATGCAAAATACACAGTCAGTGAGCGGTTTAAACCTACAGCCGAACGCTCTAGCCATTGAGCTAGGTGGGGTCTGAATAACAAGAATTAGTTTGATTTATAAAGTTTTCTTATACCTCAACACCTAAACTATTAGAATAAATATGCTTTTCTTTTCCTTTGACTCTTAACAAGACCTTTGCTCTTGGCAGCCTGAAATCACCTAATATACTTAATTTTGATTTAATATTATAACTGATTAATCTGTCTTCATTAGGTCCTAATTCCCCAAGATCCCAGTGTAATATAGTCCCTTTTTTTTCGCTTTTCAGTATTTTAGTTGGTTTTAATGTTCCTGCAATAAATTCTCTTTGAAGTTCAGCTATGCTTGGGATATAATCAGCTACAATAACACCCTTTATTGGTTTTTTTACCAGGCTTGTTACCTGCAGCATAATCTTTAATGAAGATATTCCTCCTTCTTCTGTCTTAACTTCACTTATTCCTTTTCTTATTTTTACAGGGCTTCTTGTTATATAAGCTATAGCAGCAATAATAATAAGGGCTGCTGCAATATAAACTATGATTCTGTAATTTGTAGTTATATAGACTGTTTTAGTTTGGCCTGGCTCTAACTCAAGATCAATAAGTAAAAACCTCTGTCCATCTTCTTCTTTTATCACAGTTGATTCTGGATTTGTTTCTGTAAAAAGATTTTTTATAAAACTTACAGGAATCCTTACTTCCTGGACATCTTTTATATTTGATTTGCTGCTATAAGTCGCTTCAATAACAGTTTTGAAAAAAACACTTTCTTTTTTTACATCTTCTTCAAAACCAAGGGTTTTTTCTCCTATGATTATTATCTGTGATTGAGGCCTGTCAATCGTTTTTCCTGATTTTAACAAATCAAAATTTAATTTATATTCTCCTGGAGCCTGCAATGGATCTAAATCATAACTAAGTTCAATATCTTTTGTTTCTAGAGGTTTTAGCTGGACAGGTTGCTCTGTATTGAACACAGCTAAATCGCTTGTAATTTTAATTGCTAAATCTGTTAGATTCAGTACATTCCTATTTTCTAATGTAATTTTAATTGTAACAGGTTCTTCTGGAGCAATTTGTTCATTCATTTCATAACTCATTTTTACAGAAGGAAGATATTCACTTACTGCTTGTCCAGGAGGTTTTATATGTATATATATCAATTCCTCTGTTGTTTCATCTGCGTCTATATCTTTTATTGTAAGTGCAACACCATACATCCCTGGCCCAACATATTTTGTTGGTGTTATTACTAATCTTTCACTTGCCACACTGTCAGGATAAACTTTAATATCAGTAGAAGGTATATCCCATTCAACTTCAGAAGAATATATCCTAAAGTTTTGAATAGTCATCAAATTATTTTTAATTGCAATTTCAAATTCAGCAGATTCTTCCAAGAAAATGCTGTCTTTAATAGGGGTTATTTCTACATCATAATCTGCTGCAGAAACAGTCAAAATACATAAAATAAATATTATTGCCAATAAAAAATGCTTTTTCATACACCTCTCACTACTCTATTTTTAATTATCTCATATTTAAATCTTTCTAAACACTTTATTTATAAGAAAAAAGTGCGTTTAAAGTTCTATATGTGTTATACAATATATGCCTAAGATATAAATACTCAGAAGACTTATATATACTGCTGGGGTGGTTAGTCGCAAAGCGCTGGATGCCTGACTGCGTTGGGATTCAGAACGCTCCGGCTTCCACCTTCTTATTCTAATTTTCTAACAATGCCTTTTGTAGCATCTACTTCTATCAAATCTCCATCTTTAAGGATTTTTGTAGCATTCTTCAGCCCAGTTATACATGGCTTGCCCATCTCTCTGCTGACAATAGCAGCATGGCTAGTTATGCCTCCTTCATCTGTTAAAAAAGCAGATGCTTTTCCCATTATTGGAACATAATTTGGTGTGGTAGAATTTGCTATTAAAATATCTCCTTTTTGAAATTTATTGAATTCCTCTATATTTACAACAATTTTAGCAATACCTCTTACATAGCCTTGATTAGCACAAGTTCCTCTTAAAACTTTTTCTTCCTTATTCTTTTTTTTATCTTTAGAAAAATAATCATAAAAATAATATAATCTCTGAAGATCACTCCCATAAATAAAATAATATCTCCTTTTTAGATTTATACAAGCAAAACCCTTCTTTCTTTGATTAATCTCTTCTTTTGTTACTGATAATTTATTTGTATCTATCATTTCAATTATCTCTTTTTGTCGTAAAAAAGTTATATCATCATATTCCAATCCAAATCTTTTTGCTAATAACTCAAAAGTTGGCTTCATGATTGCTCCTGCATATGCATTTGATTCTGCAACATGAGTTCTTAAGAAAATTGTATATCTTAATAATTCAACATCTTCATTAAGATTTGTATCTTCATCTTTTTTTAATTTCAAATCAATACTGTTTTTCAACTCTTCTATAAACATATCAAAATCAAGAAAATCTCCTTGATGATGAAATATTTTAATCCACGCAAAATCTTTCAAGAATTTATTAATTAAGTCCATTGCTTCTTTATCTTCTTTTATATTATCCAAATCAATATTTTTATTCTTTATTTTTTTTCTGATTTCATCAAGTGCAATATTGTACTTTGTAATATAATTCTTTTTCAAGGGTTTTTCAACAGCTTCTTTTACTATCTTTTCAAAAACCTCTGCTGCATTATAGATCCATCTAAAATGGGTAATAATTCCTTCATTAAATACATTAAAGAATTTTTTGATTGAATTTAAATCTTTTTTATCTAACTTCTTGGTAAACTCTATAAAATCATTGCATTCATTTTCCATCCTCATTGCAAGATCTTTTATATAATACTTATCTGTTCTATACTTATTTAAAATAAATTCATTTGTCCTTTTGTGTTCTTTCATATCCTTCATTAGCTTATTCTGAAAAAAAACAAACCCATCTAGAAAAAAAGGTGTTCTAAGAGTTTTACTTAAATAATCATTAACATTTGATACAGAACCATCCCAATCCAGTACAGGTGATAAAGGTCTTTCTATCACAATATACCATTCTCTTTCAGCAATTTCCTTTGCAATTTCTCTTAATTTATTTGTTTCCATTTTCAAAAATTAAAAAAAGAAAAAAATATTAGCTAACTATAAACTAGCTAAGTATTCGAAGGCAGGGCCTAATTCTTTTTCTACATCTATGTTTGTCTCAAATGTCTTTTCTGCAACATATATCTTAGGTTTATCAATAGTTGCTATTGTAAATTCACATGCCACATCATAACCAGTTCCTTCTGCAAAATGTGATCTTCCAATTATGTCTTCTAATCTCTTGCTGTCTAATTCTTCTCCCATCAATCTCAACAAAGATGCTTCAACAACAGGCGTATGAGATACGTTTAGTATTATTCCTCCGCTAGGAATATCTTGAAGGATTTTGACTATATGTTTTCTCATAGCTTCTGCACAAGGTTCAACTAATTTTGCATATTTTCCTAACCATAAACCCATAGTATATGAAGCGTCAGCTCCTCCTTCTCTAGCTTCTTTAATTTCTGATGGTGTATTAGTTACTGGATTCAATGCATTACTTAATTGAGCAAATGGCTGGTAACTATAACTCCTTCCTCTCACTTGCAAAGATCCTGCTCCATCTAACCATGCTCCCAAACAGATCTGGCTTCTCGCTTTATTTGAATAATAACCTCTAATTATTTGATCAGGATTTTCTTCTCTTAAAGCAATACCTCTCTCATAAGCTGCTTTAAAACCATCAGCAGTAGGTCTATCTGCACCTTTAGTTTTATCACTTTTCTCATGTCTTACAACTTTTATGTGGACATAAGGTTCTCTTGTTTTTTCCATTTTATTTTCCTCCTATATTGGTGCAGGTTCTCCAAAGTCCCCTGATACACCATTTTGATTTATTGTTGGTTTTCTGATTAGAATGCCATATATCTCAACTTCATTTTCCTTAGCCATCATTCTGATTATGTCAACATCAGATATCTCCTCTTTCAGTCCTAATAATCTTGCAATGCTCATTTTTTTACCTCATATCAACGGCTCTATTGCAGCCAATTCATTTTCCAATCTTTCTTGATCTTCAATTTCAGGATTTTCTCTATTTAACCATTCAATGATTTGTTTTATCATTTCAACCACCTCATATTTCTTTACTATATAGTGGAACACCACACTAATTAAATATTAACTCTCCAAAAAAGGAGAGTTACAAAAAGATTTAAATACAACTTAATCTAACTAATCTATATGGATATAACACCATTAGAAGATTTAGGATTGACAAATGCTGAGATCAAAGTATACTTGACTTTGTTAGAACTAGGCCAGACAAAAGTAGGCCCAATTATAGAAAAATCTGATCTGCAAAGTTCTGTAGTGCATAATGCTCTGCATAAACTGCAGGACAAAGGACTTATAAGCTATATAAAAAAAGGGCAGATAAAGCATTACAAAGCAACTGATCCAAAAAATTTTATGGATTTTATTGAAGAAAAGAAGAAAA
>Ga0180438_10002338_pt1 | contig 31187 bp, 21 predicted proteins | sample SS_ome_12_FD_132455 | JGI IMG/M metagenome (GOLD analysis project Ga0180438, IMG submission 132455) | Hypersaline lake sediment archaeal communities from the Salton Sea, California, USA - SS_3_D_2 metaG | ecosystem: Environmental > Aquatic > Non-marine Saline and Alkaline > Hypersaline >...
CTCACAAAAAAGACTACGAGGCTTTTGTGATGGAGCCGGCCAGGGCATTTGTGCTGGCCATGGGGGAAAGACTGAGGCCCCACGTGCCCGAAATCGTGGCCGTCCCGAAAATCAACAAATCGCTTTTCCGGATAAACCGGGATACCCGGTTCAGTCCGGACAAATCTCCTTATAAAACCAATATGGGTATTTTTTTCTGGGAGGGCAGCCGGCCGCGGATGGAATGCCCGGGATTTTATTTTCATTTAGAGCCGCCCATCATCCTGTTGGGAGTCGGCCTGTACATGTTTCCCAAATACCTGTTCGACACGTACAGGAATTCCGTCGTTCACGCGAAACATGGCAGGGAATTGGCTGCTATCGTGGCTAAAATCGGAAAGAAAAGCGGGTACATTATCGGGGGGGAACATTACAAGCGGGTTCCTGCCGGTTTCGATCCTGCCCACCCCAATGCCGGACTCCTGCTGCACAACGGCCTTCATGCGGGCGTCGAATCCACGATCCCCGAAGACTTCTATTCTGCCAAACTGGTGGACTATTGCTGGAAAAAATTCCAGCCCCTGCTTCCCCTTCATTCCTGGCTAGTCGCGATGACGCGGCGGTACCGAAAGGGATTTTGAATGTCCGGTTCTGCCGGGGGTAGGTCGCAGAGAATCGATAAGAGGAGGGCTTTATGAACGACAAAAAGTTATTTTTAGTCTGCAACGCTCATCTGGACCCTGTTTGGCTGTGGGAATGGGAAGAAGGGGCGGCCGAAGCTCTTTCCACATTCCGCACCGCGGCCCTCCTGTGTGAAGAGTTCGAGGAGTTCGTTTTCACCCATAACGAAGCCCTTCTTTATCAGTGGATCGAGGAATACGAACCGGATTTGTTCGTCCGGATCAAGGAGCTGGTGAAAAAGAAAAAATGGCATATTCTGGGAGGATGGTATATCCAGCCCGATTGCAATATGCCCTCCGGAGAGTCGTTTATCCGACAGATATTGGTCGGCAAAAAGTATTTCAAAAAAAAATTCGGCGTCGAACCCAAAACCGCCATCAATTTCGATCCCTTCGGCCACACTCGGGGACTTGTGCAGGTCATGAAAAAAGCGGGATACACGTCCTACCTGTTCTGCCGGCCCGACCGGGATTGGCTTTCTCTTCCCGCAGAGGATTTTATATGGGTGGGATACGACGGCTCCGAGATCCTCGCTCACAGGGCGGTGGAACATTACAATTCTTTCAAAGGGAGGGCTGCCCAGAGGATTCAAAAATGGATCAGCGATAATCCCGACAGGCAAGTGGGGATCCTCCTGTGGGGGATAGGCAACCACGGGGGCGGGCCTTCCCGGGAGGATCTCAGGCAGATCGGAAAATTGAGGGCCAAAGAGAAAACACGGGATATCCAGCACGGGATTCCAGAGCAATATTTTTCGGCTCTTGAGAGAGAGGCGGAAGATCTTCCCCGCCATACCCGCGATCTCAATCCCTGGGCTGTCGGCTGCTACACATCCATGGCCGCCGTAAAGAAAAAACACCGGGATATGGAAAATCTTTTTTATTTCACGGAAAAGGCAGCCACTCATGCTGCTGTGCTGGACCTGATGCCTTATCCGCGGGAAAACCTCAGGGAGGCTCTCCAAGATCTCCTGTTTTGTGAATTCCATGATATCCTTCCCGGTTCAGGTATCCCGGAAGTGGAGGCGTATGCCCTCCAGAGGCTCGATCATGGGATGGAGATCCTTTCCCGCCTGAGGGCACGGGTATTTTTTGCCTTGCTTGCAGGACAGCCCAAGGCAAAAGAAGGGGAGTTCCCGGTCTTCGTATATAATCCTCATCCCTTTCCGCTCAAACAAATCGTGGTTTGTGAATTTCAACCCCATGAACCACATTTCGATAAAAAATCCCGCCTTGTTCCTGAGGTGAGGGATCACCGTGGGAAAAAAATTCCCTCCCAACTCGAAAAAGAAAGCAGCACCCTTTCCGTGGAATGGCGAAAGAGAGTCGCTTTCCGCGCTGATTTGAGACCGGGGCGGATGAACCGGTTCGTCTGCCGGCTCAAAAACGTGACGACCGAACCGGATCCTCCAAAAAGGGCAATGACGTTGCTCGTTCTCCGGTCGGACATAGCGGAGTGGTCCATCCGGACGACCACAGGATTGATCGAATCGTATAAGGTCGGTGGCGTGGATTTCCTGAAGCCTCGTGTATTCCAGCCGCTCGTTATCGAGGATGATCCGGATTCGTGGGGAATGAAGGTGCGCTCCTTTCGCAATTATGAGGGCAAATTTTCCGCCATGTCCGAACAGGAAAGGGTGCAGTTTGTCGGCGCAGGAGGATCGAAACTGGAAAATGTACGGATCATCGAAGATGGCGAGGTGAGGACTGTGGTGGAAGCGTTGTTTCAGTACAACCGGTCCTGCATCTGCCAGAGATACAAGATCCCGAAAAGGGGAAGTGAATTCCAGGTCGAAGTCCGCGTCTTCTGGAATGAAAAGGACCGCATGCTGAAAATGGCAGTCCCCTCGAAGTTCCGGGACGGGACCTGTTGCGGGCAGGTGGCCTATGGCGTCGAGGAATTCGAACCGACAGAAAATGAACTGGTAGCTCAAAAATGGGTGAGTGTCCTATCTGCGGACAAGCGATACGCTTTGACTGTGATCAACGACAGGGTTTATGGCTTCGATTTTAGAGGAGGCGAACTCCGCATTTCCCTTCTGCGGTCGCCGGCTTATGCGGCCGATGTCGGCGATTCCTCGGCCCTGCGTTCGCAAGACCGCTACATCCCCAGGATGGACCAAGGGGAGAGGATTTTCCGCTTTTGGATAAAGGGAGGGAAGGCGGCCGAGCGCCTGACCCTGATCGATCGGGAAGCTCTTGCTAAAAACGAAGCACCGGTGCCTCTGCCGTTTTTCCCCTCCGGCGAGGGGAAAGAGCCTCTTCCCAGTTTGATCCTCAGCGATAAGGCTGTTCAGGCGACAGCTTTCAAGGTGGCGGAGGACAGGAATTGGCTCGTGATCCGTCTTTTCGAACCGACGGGAAAAAGCAGAAAAACCCGTGTCGACATCCCCTGTTTGGACGTGAATTTCGATCTAATACTGAGCCCCTTCGAGATCAAAACCGTTGGTGTAGATCTGGGATCCAAAAAAACCTTCGAACTGGATGTCGTCGAAAGAAAACTGAAATCTCAAGGGGATTTGTTCGAGACAAAGTGACAAACGGGATGAAAAAGAAGGGAGAAAGCCCGGTATCTGTGGTGCTGGTCGGTATTTCGGGCATGGGACAGCCTTATCTCGAGGCCTTGCTGGCCGGTTTTTCTCCCGAAGAAGTCCGTTTATCCGCTGTTGTCGAGCCTTATCCGGAACGATCCGCGTATGCCGAAGAGCTTACTGATCGGGAGATTCCTGTCTTTGATTCGATTGATCAGGTTTATGAAGGGGAGAAGCCAGACCTTGCGGTTATCTGTTCTCCGATTCAATATCATGTGAGCCAGACCTGCTATGCTTTAGAACAGGGCAGCCATGTGTTGTGCGAAAAGCCGGTCGGGGCCACGATCCAGGATGCAGAAAAATTGGTCACAACGACGGCTGCCTCCAAACTGTGGGTAATGCTCGGTTATCAATGGTCTTATTCCCGCGCGATCCAATCACTCAAGCAGGCCGTGATGAACGGAGAATTCGGGAAGCCCATCCGGATGAAAACCCTGTGTCTCTGGCCCAGGGACGAGGCTTACTACAAAAGAAACGATTGGGCGGGAAAGATACGGGATTCCCAGGACCGGTGGATCCTGGACAGCCCGGCCAACAATGCCATGGCCCACTTTCTCCACAACCTTTTTTATTTACTGGGAAACAAGATCGACGGCTGTGCGATGCCGTCCGAGGTGACGGCCGAGCTTTATAGGATTTATCCGATCGAAAATTACGATACTGTCGCCTGCCGCTCGTTCACTCACGATGGCGTGGAGGTCCTGTTCTATGCCTCCCATGCCACATCTTTTGATTTAGGGCCGATGTTTTCGATGGAGCTCGAGCAAGCCACCATAACCTACGACGAAGCCAGCGATGACATCATCGCCAGGGATCGGAAGGGGAACGCGAAACATTACGGATCGCCGGAAGCCGAACATCCCCTGCTCAAATTGTTCGAAGCCATCAGAACGATTAAACAACCTTCCCCCGTCCTGTGCGGGCCTGAGGCCTCCATCGCTCAAACGCTTTGCATGAACGGCATGCAGGAATCCGTTTCCGCGATCATCGATTTTCCTGATTCTCAAATCCACATCGACAGGGAATGCGGCAGAATGTGGGCAAAAGATCTGCTCCAGGAACTCGAGAGTTGCTACCGGAGAGGTGTCCTGCCGAGCGAGAGAAGATTGGATTGGGCTGGCTGTGGACAACCCGTGGATCTTAGTAACTACCACCGCTTCCCCAGGGAAAAATAACATGAATCCACGCCGGTTGGTCCAGAAAACCCTGACGTTCGACAGTCCAGAGAGAATTCCCCGTCACAAAGGGATCCTGCCGTGGGCCGAGGAAAACTTTCCGGATTTCGTGCGAAGACTTCATGACATTTTTCCGGATGATATCGTTTCCGCTCCCGCAGTCTATACCCGGCCTTTGAAGACCCGAGGCGAAAGGTACAAAAAAGGAACCTACACAGATGAATGGGGATGCTTTTTCACCAACCCCTTGGACGGTGTTATCGGGATAGTCCAAACACCTCTGGTGTCCGGATGGCGGGATCTTGAAAAGTTCGAACCGCCCGATGCCACCCTCAGCCTCGACCGGGAAGCCATCAATGCCTTTTGCCGGGAAACCGACAGGTTTGTTCTCATGGGCTCGTTCGTGCGGCCTTTCGAGCGGCTCCAGTTTGTCCGGACTATGGAAAATGCGCTCATAGATCTGGTCGAAAAGCCTCCTGAGCTTTATGTTCTTTTGGATAAAATACACCAGCACTATCTCAAAGAGGTGAAAGCCTGGGCCGAGACGGATGTGGATGCGATCTCGGTGATGGACGACTGGGGAACCCAGAAAGGATTGATCGCATCCCCTGATGTATTCAGGCAGATATTCCTCCCGATGTACGAAGATTATGCCGAAATCGCCCGTCATCACGGCAAATATCTCTTCATGCATTCGGATGGCTACATCATGGACATCATCCCTGATCTGATCGAAGCAGGAGTGGACGCCCTGAACGCGCAGATTTTTTGTATGGGCATCGAAGAACTGGGGGAAAGGTACAGAGGAAAACTGACTTTTTGGGGCGAGATCGACAGACAGACCCTTTTGCCTCATGGATCGATCGAGGACATCCGGCAGGCTGTGTGCGCCATTTGGCACAACCTGTATCAGGAAGGGGGTGTCATCGGACAGTGCGAGTTCGGATTGGAGGCAAACCCTGAAAACGTATTCGCTGTTTATGAGACCTGGGATACGTTGAGCAGAAAGGGAAGGGGAGAATGAAAGAGAAAAGGTATGTCGTCGGAGTGGACTTGGGCGGAACAAAGGTAGAGGCGTGTCTTTTGGATACAGAAAGGAATCTCATCTCCAGGCACCGGATTCTCTCGGAACCGTCCGAAGGCATGGACCGTGTTATCCAAAATATCCTGCACCTCATCCATAAGGTTTCTAAAGGGAGGAGCTATGCTGCCGTGGGCATGGGAACGCCTGGGACCTATGTCGCTTCGGAAGACCGTCTATACGGGGCGCCTCACACCCCGGTGTATGAAGAGCCCGGCTTGATCCGTCGGCTGCAAGAAAAGCTGGACGTACCCTTGGTTGTGGATAACGATGCCAATTGCCTCGCCCTCGCGGAATTTTTTTCCATTTGTGAAGGGAGATACCGTTATGTCATGGCTGTGATTCTGGGCACAGGGGTGGGGTGCGGACTGATTTTGGATAACAAGCTCTACAGGGGATCTAAGGGGGGAGCCGGTGAGATAGGGCACACCTCCATCGATATCGACGGAAGGCTTTGCGAGTGCGGACAGAAAGGATGTGTCGAAGCCTATCTTTCAGGGCCCAGCCACAGCCGGAGGTTTTTCGAACGGAGCGGAAAGAAATTAGATCTTCGGCAGATCTACGGTCTTTTCGAAAAAGGAGATCCTGTCGCCGAGGATTTGTTAACAGAAAGCTGCCGGATTATGGGTGTTTTTTTCGCCAATGCGGTCAATGCTCTTGACCTGGAAGCTATCATACTGGGAGGGGGAGTCTCCAACATCCCCCTGTGGTACGAAAAAGTCCCTTCCATGATGGCCCGTCGCTTTTTCGGGGTCCCCCGAAAAAAAGTGCCGATCATCAAGGCACGATTGGGCGATTCCGCCGGAGTCTTCGGGGCTGCTTATCTGGCCCTTCGGAAATCGGGGCACATGGAGTTTTAGCGTTTCGGAGGTCCATATGAAGATCAGCGAGGTTTTGCAGCAGGTCAGAGAACTGAGGATTCCCAAGAACGGATACCCCGTGGAAGAGACGGTTGCAAGGGAGCTGGTGAAATCCTGTAGCAGCCGGGCAGAGGTAAGGGCGGTCGAAGACGCAGGATTTGTCTCCGAGGAAGGAACCTTGTATATAGCGGTCGCTCCCAAAGGCCTGCTCAGGCGTTTGGACCAGAGGGGATTGGTTTTCGCCTCGAGCGATGACTGGGTGTCCTTGAACGTCGATATCAACCGTTGTCTCTGGCTTCTCAGCTCCAAACCCTGCTTTTTATACATGGGATTCATCCATATGACCGAAGATCTGGCGGGTAAGGTTGTCGCCGATGTTTTGCCGTGGATGCAGGAAATGGGATTTTCCGTCGAAAAATCCACATTCGATCTTTTTCTCACCCAGTATGCCCGGTTGATCCGGGATTTTGACAGGGAAATATACATTCGGGAATATGCCCGGCTGGGATTCACCCACATCGAGGTCAATGCTTTGGCCTTCACTTCTCCATGGGAAAAGGGGGTTCCCGGGGAATTCTATCCCGATTTTTATACATATTGTCCGGCATTGGACCAGTTTGTATCCAGCCGGTTGAATCAGGGGATCTACCCACAGGACTATCTTGCAAACAATCTGAAACGGCTCAAAGAAAATGCCAGATTGGCCGTGAAGTACGGGCTTGTTCCCGGTCTTCTCTGTTTCGAACCCCGTTCCGTTCCTGACGCCTTTTTCGAAAAATACCCCACACTCAGAGGTGCGCGTGTGGACCACCCGTTCCGAAGTTTCAAGCCCCGCTACAATATGTCCATCGCACACCCTGTCGTCCGGAAGCATTATCAAGAACTTCTGGTCAAGTTAATGAAGGAGGTCCCGCAGTTGGGCTATATGACGATATGGAGCAATGACAGCGGGGCGGGTTTTGAACACACCAGGTCCTTGTATGTGGGGCGAAACGGCGGGGCTTACCTGATTCGGGAGTGGAAGGAGGACGATGCGATCGCCAGGACCGCCGCATCGAATATTGTCCGTTTTTTTAATCTCATGCGGGATGCCGGAACCCGTGTCAATCCGGAGTTTCGCGTGGTGACCCGGCTGGAATCCTTTTATGGCGAACGGGATCATCTTTGGCCGCTGCTGGGTGACCAGGTGGATGTCGAGGGGAATTCCTTGCTGGCCAGAGGCTGGGAATCCAATTATTCCCATCCCCGATATCCCGATGTTCCTGTGCTGGGATCTGCCTATCACAATACGCTGGCAGATGATGAGCAGGATGCGATGAAAGAGCTAAATTCCCGGAACAGCGCTTCCTATTTTTATCATTCTTTCGCATCCCATACCAACCATGAACCGCTCCTGGGAATCCCGTTCCCCTGGCTTTCCCATGAGAAATTGCAGGCATTTGCCAGCCTGGGTGTGAGGACGATCGCTCATGTCGGAGGTATCCAGCCTCCGGATAAGGTTCCTTATGCCGTGAATCAGGAGATATTCCGTCTGTTCCAGCTCGATCCTTCCCTGGACATCGAAGAAGCTGTCAAAAAAGTGAGTCTGCGGTATGTCGGCCCTGATTATGCGGATGATCTGGTCCGGGGTTGGAGGTCGGTGGAACAGGCCATAAGAGCTTTTCTCCCTCTTTCCATTTATACGCATTACGGTGTTGTGTGGCAGCGGCTATTTGTGCGCCCGTTGGTCCCTGATATCGATAGGATCCCGGAATCGGAAAGGGCATACTACGAGTCACAAATGTGCACGTCCATTCATAATCCGAACCGGATCGACCTCGCCCGGGATGTGCTCTTCGAGCTCATCTCGAAGGATTACGCGCGCATGGCATTTTCAAGGATCGATGAAAATGTTTGGGCTCCGATGGATTCGGCGGTACGTCTATTCGAGGAAAAGCTCGATGAAACAAGGGATGCTGGCGATAATGGAGCCCGAAAGGTTTTTGTCGATCAGTATTTCCGGGCGCGGGCGCTGAAGTGTCTTTTCGCGACTTTGCGAAACACCGCAGTTTGGATATACGCGGTGCACGAGTATCTGGATTCCGATGAGGCTGATACAAGGGCTGCTTGCCGCAAGCTTCTGGATGAGATGATGGACCGTGAGCTAAAGAATTGTGCAGAGCTCATCGAAATATGGAAGCAGGCGCCCATAGAATGGATGATCGTCTCCGGCGCAGAGGAAACGCCCTTCATTTATGCCGGGAATTTTCCCGAACTGGTCGCGAAAAAAATGTCACTGATGGAAAAATATCGCGGCGATGAACCCGCCATCGACCCGGACTACATGTTCCATTTAAAGAACAATCCGTATTCGCTCTAGGGGACGGCCCCGGCATGAAGATTGGAATACCCGGCAGAGATGATCAGCTTGAACGCTTCATCGACGCTGATATCCACGTATGTCACTTCTTCTTCTGCCGCCACACAGAAAAATCCCGATGTGGGATTCGGTGTAGTGGGGATGAATATTTTCAGCATTTTTTTTCCATCCCGGTTATGGATGAGGCGGGTGTCTTCTCCGGTTACGAATCCGATAAAGGATATTCCTTTGATCGGGAATTCCAGGAGAACCACTTTGGAGAACATTTTTTTTTCTCCAAGAACGCCGATCGTTAATTGTTTGATCCCTTGATAGAGGGTCTTGATGACGGGGATTTTTGCCAGAATCCGTTCCCCGTAATTCAAGAACTTTTTCCCGATCAAATTGTTTGCGATCAACCCGACTATGAGGATCAATATAATGGCTATAAGCAGTTCTATTCCGAAAAATGAGATATATGTTCGGGGGTGAACCGCCGGCGGCAGGAGGGTGAAGGCGTCCTGGATGAGATTGATGATGGCCCTCAAAAGCAAGATCGTTACCCAGATGGGAATGATAACGATCATCCCGGTGGCGGAATAGTTCCTTATCTTCTTATAGATTTTTTGTGCGATCATCGGTGACTCCTTTTTAGGCTAGTGTATTTCAATCGGATTCTTGAGTAAAGTTGCTCAGGAATAAGGATCAGGTCAGCTTATCGAGGAGCTCGAGAATAGAAAGATTCCAACCCTCTGGACCGATTCCCGGCGATAAAATGAGGTTTTCCAGAGTTATGTTAGGATCGTAGCTCCCGTCCGGTTTTTTAACCAATACAGGATAATCCACAGCTTGAAGCATGGATAAATCGACCTGGCTGTCACCAAGGGCGATGGTTGTGATACGGTCGCTCGCTCGTCTCGATATATCCGTGAGGTACGTGACGGCCTTCCCCTTGTCATTCCCCCCCATAAGATGGAAAAATCGGCCTCCCTGGATAACCTGGAGATTATCTTCGCTTGCGATCTCCTGGATTTCGTCCACTAGCTTTTTGTCTTCCAGGATAAAAGGCTCGTCGTATTCCCTTTCTTTAGCCAGAAAACCTTCGTCCGGAGATAGCCCGCACAGGTTGGCGACCTCCTGGGCTGATAGGTCCCCGAATCCCTTAACGGAATCCGGAAATCGGTCCTGGATTTTTTGCAGAGCGGTCCTGATTTTGTGGTAGGGAATGCCGAATTCGATAATCATATAGGTGAAATCTTTTCGCGAATAAGGGAATTCGTAAGAAAAATAATCCAAAGGGATAAATACGGCACCGCCGTTCTCCGAAATGAAGGGGCGTGTGTTGCCGATCTGAAGGCGGAACTTCTCGATTTCTGCCCGGGTTTTACTCGAGCAGATGATCAACGGGATATCGTTCTTTTTTAGAGCGTCGAGAGCAGGCAAAGCCGGTTCGATGGAGTAGGTGTTGAAGTCCGACAGCGTCCCGTCGATATCTGAAAATACGAGAATTTGATCCTTCATTTTTTTCGAATCCCAAATATTTAAAATTTTTTATTAATCTTATCAAAATTACAAAAAAAGTCAAAATAAAAGGTTTTTTCGGGATAGCCTTGGTTGTTTTTTTTTTATAAAATATCCCCGAAGGATGATTGACTGGAGGAGGCGCAATGAGCAGTCATGCATTTTTAATCCCGACCTTATTGGCGATTTTGGTCTCATTCTTGATTGTCAGGGCAGCCTCCATCGCTTTGATGATGACAGGATTGGATAAGAAAAAAGCGAGATTCCAGGCTCTATCTGCATTTTCCGGAACGGGCTTCACGACAAAAGAATCCGAATCCATCGTCAATCATCCGCGAAGACGTCAGATCATCCGGTATCTGATGATCATGGGGAACGCGGGCATCGTTACCGTTATCGTCACCGCGACCTCTTCCATGGCTACGAGTCAGGGATACCAATTGCCGATCAATTTTCTCATTCTGCTCGTCGGGATATTTATTATCTACAAGATAGCGACCTTCAGTAAATTCACTGATAAATGGGAACGTTTCATCGAAAAAAAATTGATAAAATTTCCGGTATTCGAAGAGGCCCAGACCGAAGATCTCTTGCATTTTTTAGAAGGATACGGTCTGATCAAGAATATAATCAGCGATAAATCGTCCTTGATAGGGGATTCCCTCGCTAAGGGACACCTTAGAGAAAAAGGCGTCTTGGTTTTGGGGATCGAAAGAGACAAGAAATGGATCCCGATTCCCGAAGCCAACGAGATCATTCATGCAGGGGATCATATCGTTCTGTACGGACCCTTGAAAATCCTGAGGGAACTATTGAAGAAAGAGGACCGCTAGAGCAAACCGATGTCGCTCCGTTTGATCGAGATGTTTCTTCCCCAGGGATACAAGAATGTCGTGCAAAGCACTTTGGAAGAGCTGGATGTGCTGGATTTTTGGCAGGAGTTGATCGCAGGGGACCGCATTCACATGAAGATATTGGTTTCTACGGGCAACACAGAAACGGTTCTCGACCTTTTGGAAAGCCGGTATTCTCATATGGAAGGTTTTCGCATCATCCTCCTTCCTGTGGACGCCACTATCCCGAGACTGAAACCAGAGGAGCAGACTAGCGCCGAGAAAAAAGCGGCCTCCTCCTCGAAGCAGGCCGTTTCGCGGTGGATCCGTGTCAGCCGGGAAGAACTTTATGCCGATATCGAAAAAACGGTAAGAATTTCCAGGGTTTTTTTCGCCATGGTTTTTTTGTCTTCCATTGTGGCTTCCATCGGAATTCTCCGCAACAATATCGTTTTCATCATCGGAGCCATGGTCATCGCGCCGATTCTCGGACCGAATGTGGCCCTTTCACTGGCCACAACCCTCGGAGATATCAGCCTTTCTCGAAGAGCCGTGCGAGCCATCGGGTTCGGCGTGCTGACCGCCCTCGTTTCATCGATGGCGATCGGGATGATTTTCGATGTGAATCCGGAGATACCGGAGCTCATGGCGAGAACAGAAGTCAGCTTGGGAGATATCGTGCTGGCATTTGCAGCGGGGAGTGCAGCGGCGCTGTCTTTCACGTCCGGCTTATTCAGCGCCCTGATCGGGGTTATGGTCGCGGTCGCCCTTCTCCCCCCACTTGTTACCTTTGGAATGCTGACCGCATCGAACCAGTGGGAATTGGCTGTCGGCTCTCTGTACCTTTTCCTCATCAATCTCATTTGCGTGAACCTGGCAGGCGTTGTCACTTTTCTTTTCCAGGGAATCCGTCCTCTAAAGTGGTGGGAAGCCGCAAAAGCGAAAAAAGCGACACGGATAGCCTTGCTGACCTGGGCATTTTTATAGGTGGCTCTTGTCGTCATGATCGTTTCATCCCGTTGAATCGAAATGAAAGGGAGGTAAATATGATTTCATTGAATAAATTCACCAGGAAAAGAGTCGAAAAAACAGGCCTTCCTCCGGGAACTCCGGTATTTGTCGGAGACCAAAAAACTGAGGACGCAAAAATCTCTGTCCTGGACTATGACGAGACACAGTTTCAAGAAAGGGAGATCGAGGAAGTCGAAGAGTGTTTCCCCTTCAAGGAGACGCCGACCGTGACGTGGATCAATGTCGATGGTGTCCATGATGTGGGATTGATCCAAAAGTTGGGAGAACACTTCGACATGCACCCCCTCATCATCGAAGATATCGTAAACACGCAACAGCGTCCGAAAATGGAGGAATCCGAGAAATATATCTATATCGTGCTGAAAATGCTCTATTTAGATAGCGAGAAGGGAGAAACCCAGGTGGAGCAGGTCAGCGTGGTCTTCGGTAAAAATTTCGTCATTTCGTTCCAGGAGAAACAAGGGGATATCTTCGAGAGCATCAGAACAAGAATCAGAAACGGCAAAGGCCGGATCCGGAAAATGGGGACCGATTTCCTCGCCTATGCGTTGATCGATGCTGTGGTCGACCATTATTTTATCATTCTGGAAAAAGACGGAGAGAAAATAGAGGAATTGGAAGATCAGGTCGTTGCAGACCCCGAGCCTAAAACGCTCCAACAGATTCATCGTCTCAAAAGGGAGATGATTTTCTTGAGACGCTCGGTCTGGCCTTTGAGAGAACTGGTGAATTCTCTGGAGAGAGGGGAATCTCCTTTGATTCATAAAACGACCCGGATCTATCTCCGGGATGTTTATGATCACACCATTCAGGTGATCGATACTCTGGAAACGTACCGTGATATGCTCTCCGGGATGCACGACACATATCTCTCTAGCATCAGCAACCGGATGAACGAGGTGATGAAAGTCCTGACTATCATTGCGACGATTTTTATCCCGATAACATTCATTGCGGGGATTTACGGGATGAATTTCGAGTTCATGCCCGAACTCAAGTGGCGCTGGGCCTATTTTGGCGTCTGGGGAATCATCCTGTTCATCGTCCTTGGCATGGTATTTTTCTTCAAAAGAAAAAAGTGGTTTTGAGGGAAATCTTGACAACCTAGTAAGAATTATTAAAATAAAAGCAAATATTTAAAGCTTAAGTTAAATATTACGGATCGTATTGAAATCAGTGGAAAAAACACTAAGACAATTTACAGTCAAGAAGCTGAGGGAACCCGTCAACAAGCAGCTCGATCAGGATATCGAATGGATTTGCAACAGCCTCGGTTTTCTCACTACCCGAGATCAGGATAAAACAGCCTTTAAGATATTGAAAGCGCTGATAAAATCGGCGACTCAAAGGGAAGGGATGACGAGCGAAGAATTGTCCCGCTATGTGGAGCCCACCGTGGGATCTGTGATCTATCACCTGAAAAAATTGATGAAAGCCGGTTTGGTCGTAAAGCTCGATTCCCGTTATGAACTGAGGATGAATAGTTTTTTAAAAACGATCGAAGAAATGGAAAAGGAGATTGCAAACACATTGACCGATATCAAAATGATCGCCAAGGATATCGATGACAGAGTGGGATTAGCCCACAGGCCATAAAGGGAAACTCGAAGATTTTGGGAAGAATATACGCAGCGGTTTTCTGTATTTTTTTTCTATGGGGATCGATATGGACAATATTCACATAGACAATGATAACGACTTCGATCCTGAAAATTTTCTTTTCTCCGAAGTGGAAGAGAATAGAGGGATAAAAGAGAATTTCAAACCGGAAAAACCTGTCAAGAGAGATAACTTTAACGGCGAACTGGAAACACGGACCGATCCGGTAAAACTCTATCTTCGGGACATGGGCCATGTTTCTCTCCTTTCGCGGCGGGAGGAGATCGTCATCGCCAAAGAGATCGCTAGAGGGGAGAACATCATCGACGCCGCTCTTCTGGAAACCCGCTTGACCTGGAAAAAAATCGTTGCCTTGGAAGAAATCATTCAAGGTGATCCCGAATTGATCCCTGACTTTTTCGACTGTTCTGATCACCTTACGGATAGCTGCCTGGAAAAGAGGAGGGAGGAGATATTCCGAAGAATCCTGGATGTGAAAAGTTTGTGCGCCGAATTGGAAACAATCCCCTGTGCCCAGATTTTTATCCTCAAAAGAAGACAGCTCAAAGCCCGGTTGGCAAGGGAGGTAAACGAACTCAATTTGCTCCCCATACAAAAGGAGGAAATAATCGAGGATCTCCGCGAAAGATCCCGGCTTCTGGATAAATTGACAAGAAAACGGAAGGACCTGCAATCGTTGTGCGCAAAAGTCAAGAATGAGAATACGAAAAGGGGGCTGAATCAAAAAATCGCCAACTGTCATGAGATGATAAAAATCCATGAAATCGAACTGGGTCTGGATCTCGAGAAGGCGGCGGAAATACTCCGTGTTATCTCGCTGGGAGAAGGGATCAGGGACCGGGCAAAAAAGATGCTGGTGGAGGCCAATCTGAGACTCGTTGTTTCCATTGCCAAAAAGTACAGGGGGAACAGCCTGCAATTCCTGGATTTGATCCAGGAGGGGAATATCGGGCTGATGAGGGCCGTGGAAAAATTCGATTACCGAAAGGGATTCAAGTTTTCGACGTATGCGACATGGTGGATCAGACAGGCTATAACGAGAGCCATCGCAGACCAGGCCCGTACGGTGAGAATCCCTGTGCATATGGTAGAAACGATAAACAAATTGCACAAATTGACGAAAGAACTCATCAATGAGGTGGGCAGGGAGCCTGATTCCGATGACGTGGCAAAAAAAATGAATCTCCCGATTGACAAAGTGAGGCAGATCATAAAGATATCCCAGGAGCCCGTTTCCCTGAATGCTCCTGTCGGGAAAGAAAACGAAAGTTATCTCGCTGATTTCATAGAGGATACCATGATGCCATCTCCTCCTGATTCTGTCATCCATGGCAATTTGAGGGAGCAAATTGCCTTGGCTTTGGATTCTCTCACTCACAGGGAAGCGGAGGTGCTGAGAATGAGATTCGGGCTGGGTGACGGGAACGAACACACGCTGGAAGAGGTCGGGCAGCGCTTCCGGGTGACTCGTGAACGGATCAGGCAGATCGAGTCGAAAGCTTTGAGAAGCCTGAAAAACGCTCAGCAAGCCCGGGGACTCAGATCGTTCACATCCGGTTTCAGAGTCTGACGCGTTTTACAAATAATCCGGATTTGGTCAATCTTGCGGCAACAAGGAGGCTTCCCGAATTATTTGCTTTTTCTCCAGAGCCGGAAGAGGCCATCCCGTTAAACAAATACCAGGGCCAGAACTTCGGCCACAAGCGCCGGTTTTTCAGCTCCCTCGATTTCCACCTTGTTTTCTATCGTGATGAGAATTTTCCCGTCGCCTTTTTCCGCCGCCTGTTTTAACGTGCATCGGTTTCTGATCCTTGATCCGACAAGCACGGGGCTTATGAATCTGAGGCGGTTCATCCCCACGTTGGTCACCATTTTCACGCCTTTCTGGAAAATTTCGATCTTGGAAGTGAGGTGAACCAAAAGAGAAAGGATCAAAAAACCGTGGGCGATGGTTTTGCGGAAGGGCCCGAACTTTGCTTTGGTCGGATTGACGTGGATCCATTGCCTGTCCTCTGTGGCATCTGCAAAGGCGTTGATCCTTTCCTGAGTGATTTCCATCCAATCGGATAAACCGATCTCTTTTCCTAGATGTTCCTTGAGTTTTTCAAGCGTCAGTTTTTTTGCCATAGATGCTCCCGTCGATCACAAGGTTCGAGCCATATATTAAGGTTTTTATCATGACTAAAATATTATTTAGTCGACAAAAGAGTCAAGGAAAATAACAAGATAGAGGCCGACTTGACTTTCCCTTCAGGCTGAAATACCTTTATGCCTGAAAGATGTCGATAATGATGCTTTTGGGCTTCGATATAGGCTCGGTGATCTCCAAGGCGGCCCTTGTGGATGAGTCGTTTTGCGTGCAAGGGAAGTGGCAGCTCAAAAGCAGGGGAGATCCGGCCGCTGCGTTGAAGATCTTGGCGGAAAATGCGATCGATGGCCGCAAGTGTATCACGTTAAAAATAGGGTTGACAGGGAACAGCCGCGATTTATTCGATCTTCCGAAAGAAGTCTCTTCGATAAACGCAATCCTGTCGCTTGCCCTCGGTGCCTCCCGCGAATACCCTTCGGCAAGGTCTGTCATCGAAATCGGAGGCCAATCCTCCAGTTGGCTCCGCCTGGAAAAAGAATCTTCGGATGAGGTCGAGACGGATATCGTCGATTTTGCGCTGAATGAGAGGTGTGCCGCCGGTTCCGGGGCTTTTTTGGAGCAGCAGGCGGCAAGACTGAAACTGAGTATAGAGGATTTTTCCGCACTGGCAGCCGGAGCCCCTCGAGGAGCTGTGGTTGCCGGTAGATGCAGCGTGTTCGCCAAGTCAGATATGATCCATCTCCAGCAAAAAGGAACGCCTGCGGACGAGATCGCTTATGGTGTGTGTTTGGCCATGGCTCGCAATTTTGTTGCGACGATTCTCAAGGGGAGGGAGTGCATCCCCCCGGTTTTGTTCACAGGGGGAGGCGCGAAAAACAACGGTCTTGTGCGGGCTTTCCGGGAAATTTTGAATACAAAGGGTTCAGATTTCGTCGTTGCGAACGATCCTCTTTTTACCGGTGCTGTGGGAGCTGCTGTTTGGGCTCATTGGCACGCGACGCCAAAGGAATTCTCCGGAAAACAAGACCTGCTGGGTGTTCTTAGAGTCAAAAAGTCTCGGCCGGGAAAACGGCTCGAACCGCTGGGAGATCTCTCCATACGAAAAACGAAAGAGCCAGAACCCGTCTCTGATGGAAAGAGAGAAGGCTTCCTGGGTGTGGATGTGGGTTCGGTCAGCACGAATCTGGCCCTTGTGGATTCGAATGGAGCAGTCATTTCGGGGATTTATCTTCCTACAGGTGGTCAACCCTTGGAGGCGATAAAAGAAGCTTACAGGCAGCTTTTGGCGCAATGTCGGGGTCGGCTGCGCATCCTTGGCGTGGGAACCACAGGAAGCGGGCGCTACTTGGCCGGGAAGTTTCTCCAGTCGGATGTGATCCACAACGAGATCACCTGCCAGCTTGTCGGGACAAAACACTTTTTTCGGGATGTGGATACCATTTTCGAGATCGGCGGACAGGATTCCAAATTTATCCGAGTTTTGGACGGAAGAATTCATGACTTTGCCATGAATAAGATTTGTTCGGCCGGCACGGGATCCTTTCTCGAAGAACAGGCGGATCACATCGACATAGATGTGGAAGATGAGTTTTCCCGCCAGGCCGGCCGCTCCCAGAAGCCTTGTGATCTTGGAAGTCAGTGCACCGTATTCATGGATACCGAATTGGTGAATGCGCTCGGCCGAGGAGTGACGGTACCGGATATTACGGCAGGTTTAGCTTACTCGATTGCCCGGAATTACTTGGAGAAGGTCGTGTCCGAACGTGCCATCGGGGAAAACATTGTATTTCAAGGAGGAGTGGCGTCGAATCCCTCAGTGGTCAGGGCTTTTTCGCTCCTGTTGAACAAACCTATCCAGGTTCATCCGCACAACCGGATTTCCGGAGCGATCGGAGCAGCCTTGATTGCCAAAAATGCCGGTACGAATCGTGAGGTTATCGAATCGAAATCTGACAGCCTCGAGAAACGGACCAACCAGGCTTATAAGATTACGAGTTTTCAGTGCAAGCAATGCACGAACCGCTGTCACGTCAACTGCATCCGGTTCGACCGGGAAAGCATCTTTTTCGGGGATATTTGTGAGAGATACACGGCTAAGCAAAAATCACCCGCAAAAATTTCCGATGTCCCTGATCTTTTTCAAGAAAGAGATGACCTCCTGACCGATTTAATCCAGAATCCTGATAAACCGAAATGCTCCATCGCTTTACCCAAGGCCTCTTTCCTGCATGAATACCTGCCTTTCTGGATCTCTTTCTTCAATTATCTCGGGTGCGAAGTTTCCCTTTCCCCGAATACGGACATGGAGATCCTGGAGATGGGGCTGAGAAAGTTGCCCACCGAGACCTGCCTTCCCATAAAGATCGCTTTCGGTCATGTTCAGTGGTTGATGCAAAAAGAGGTGGATTTCGTGTTCGTTCCTTCTTTGATCGATCCGAAAACGGATCCGGGCGAGCGCCATCATCTCTGTCTATATTGCGAGCACCTGCCCTATATGCTCAAAGCCTCATCGGACAGCCGGTTATGGAGCCCGTGCGTGAATTTTGGCGAAGGAGCCGAAGATTTCGTTCAGCGGATGTCTTCTTCAGGAAAAAAGCCGGGAATAAAAAGCGAGGATATCAAAAAAGCATTTGTCCATGCCCGTGCGGCTCAGGAAAGATTTTTTCGGGATCTGAGGATCCAGGGCAGGGAAATTATCGCAAAAGCCGAAAAAAACCGGGCAAATGTATGGACCGTCATCGGAAAACCATACAATATCCATGACAGCTTCATAAACTTGAACCTGAGCAGACATATGCGAAAGCTGAATGTCATCGCACTTCCGATGGATATGATGCCTGATGAGGAAGGGGTGATTCCCCAGTGGCACAGTTTTCCGCCTTGGCGGTATAACCGCCAAATCATTAAATCCACGTTATGGTGCAGCACAAGAAAAAATGTGTATCCCGTTTTCGCTTCCAATTTCGGATGCGGGCCGGATGCGTTCACGATGAAACACCTGACCCGGATATTGGGGGACAAACCCTATCTTTTTTTGGAATTCGATGAACATCGAGGGGAAGCGGGATTGATCACGCGTCTCGAGGCTTTTTGGGATGAAATAAACCAATCACTGACACCAGAATCGAAAAAGGGTCTTTCCGAAAGCAAAAGAGTCAGGGCCAAAAAAAAGGAGATCCAAACCTACAAAAAACGCTCCTTCGCCCTGCCCTATTTTGCCGATCACACCTTCGCCTTTTCCGGGGCAATGCGGGGCATCGGGATGGACGCTTCCGTTCTTCCCATGCCGGATGAACGATCCCTTGCGATGGGAGAGCAGCACAGTTCAGGAAAGGAATGCCACGCATACTCTCTCATTGCCGGAGACCTCATCAAATTTGCCCATTCCGAGCGAAGGGGAAATGAAGTTTATTTTTTCCCCGGCACAAAAAATATCTGTCTTTTGGCTCAATATGAAGAAGGGATGAGTCTTATTCTTGATGATTTGGGAGTGGAGGACCTGGAAGTGTTGGCCCCCTCTTCCGAATTTTGGTTCCGATTGTTTGGGACGCCCGGACTCAAGTTGTTGTGGGAGGGCCTTGTCGCTATAGACTTGCTTGTCAAAGCGACCTGCGAGCTGCGCCCGTACGAAGTCAACCCGGGCCAAACCGACAAGATCCACCGGATAAACCTCGAAGAAATCCAACGAGGGCTGGCGGAGGGAACCTTTCATGCAGTATGGAAGAGATGTGTCGAAAGGATAAATGACATCCCGGTCCGCAAGGAATGGAAACCCGTGATCGGCATCGCAGGAGATATTTACACCAGACAGCATCCTGTCGCGAATCATGGCCTTTTTCATAAACTGGAACAGCTTGGGTGTGAAGTATGGCCCCCTCCGCTGTTCGTGGATGAGTTCGATTTCGGGATGCGGAAGTCCATTTCCGATGGTCTCAAAACGAAAAAATATCGCGATTTGGCTGTCAATGGCCTAATCAATCTCAGGAAAGACTATGAAACCTGGAAAATAAAGAAAAAATTGAGAGGAGCGATGGACCGCCTATCAGAGCCAGCTTACAAGAGGGTTTTGGAATTTTCCGCACCCTATATCAGTCCGGAGAACAACCGGATCTTGCTCCTCAATATCGCCAAAATGGTGGATTTTGCCAAGAGGGGGGCGGATGGAGTCATCAACGTAATCTGTCTCAATTGCATGATCGGAACGGTTTCCGAGGCCATAAGCGCGCAAATAAAAAGAGATCACGATAAGATCCCGATACCGACCCTGGTTTTCAGCGGAACGGAAAGCTCCTCGGGAAATACCAAATTGGAAGCCTTTGTCTATCAAGTGCAGCGATTTGCACAGAAAAGAGGGAGAACAATAGTTTGAGGAGGGAAATTAATGGCTAGGAGAACGAAAGGAAGAGTCTTATCTCGCTGGATTTTTACAACCGTTTGCATAGTCCTGTTCTTTGGCGTGTCAAGGGGGCAGAAAACGGACGATGCGCTGTTCAAAGATCTGCATTGGCGGAATATCGGCCCCGCCAATATGAGCGGGCGTGTCACCGATATTCAAGCCCTGGACGATGATTTCAAGCATGTGGTCGTGGCGTCTGCTTCCGGAGGAGTCTGGAAAACCACCAATGCCGGGACGACGTGGGAACCGATATTCGATCGGTACGGGTCTGCTTCCATCGGGGCCGTTGCCCTCTTCCCGAAGAATCCCGATGTCATTTGGGTCGGTACGGGAGAGGCGAATGTAAGGAACAGCGTAGGCTGGGGGGACGGCATATATAAATCCACAGATGGAGGGAAGACGTTCGTCCATGTCGGCTTGGAAGAAACTCACCACATCGCGAGAGTTGTCGTCCATCCGGAAAACCCGGATATCGTGTATGTGGCCGCTCAGGGACACTTGTGGGGGTATACAGGACAGCGAGGGCTGTATAAAACCATCGATGGGGGACAGACCTGGCTGAAATTGGGAGAAGGATTGCCGAACGACGGGAAGACCGGCTGCACCGATGTCAGAATGGATCCCGCCGATCCGGATGTGCTTTACGCGGCATTCTGGCAGAGGTTAAGGCAGCCGCATCGGTTTGACAGCGGCGGCCCGAACAGTGGACTCTTCAAATCCGTCGATGGAGGACAGACCTGGAAAAAACTGACCGCAGGGCTTCCTGAAGGGGATATCGGCAGGATCGGCATCGCCATTTACCGGAAAGATCCGAAGATCGTGATGGCCATAATCGAACATGGATTTCAGCCGAGACGCGGCAGCGATGATTATGAGGATATGAACAAACTTGGGTCCGGTGTTTACCGCTCCGAAGATGGGGGGGAGACCTGGTCATATATGAACCGGTATAACAACCGCCCTTTTTATTACAGCCAGATTTACATCAATCCCAGCGATGACCAGAGGGTATATGCTATGGGAACCCAAGCTCAGGTTTCCGAGGACGGCGGCAAGACCTTCGAGCCGGGGATGCCGGGGATCGCCGGAGATTTCCATGTGATGTGGCTGGATCCGAACGATAGGGACCGGTATTATGTGGGAAACGATAAAGGCGTTTCGATCACTTACGACCACGGGGCCCATTTCAATTTTTTTGATAATTATGCGATAAGCCAAGTCTATGCCGTCTCCGCGGATATGCGCGATCCGTACTATGTGTATGTCGGCCTTCAGGATAACGGGATTTGGGGAGGACCGAGCAACAGCCGGGATTACAACGGCATCCTGAACGATCATTGGTTCAAGTTCCATAGCGGAGATGGCTTCTACACGGCAGTGGATCCCCACGACTGGACCACGGTCTATTCGGAGAGCCAGGCTGGAAGGATGCGGCGAAACCACGCTCTGTTTCGGCAGGATTCTGCAGGGATCACCCCGAACCGGACCAACACGCTGAATTGGAGTGATGCCGTTCCAAGGCAAACGGATCCCCACCGCCCTGTTATCCGCATGAACTGGAATACCCCGTTCGTTCTTTCCCATCACAACCCTCGCACCTTGTATTACGGGGCCAACTTCCTTTTCAAGAGTGTCGACAGGGGAGAACACTGGCGGATAATAAGCCCCGATCTCACCACAAACGATCCGGAGAAGACTCTCAGGGACAGCGGGGGACTGACCAGGGATGTCACGGGCGCGGAAACCCACTGCACCCTTATCACCATCTCTGAATCGCCCCTGGTTCCCGGACTGATCTGGGTGGGAACCGATGACGGCAATGTGCAGTTGACCATGGATGATGGGATCGCCTGGAGCGATGTCAGGCCGAACATAACCGGCGTTCCGGAAGGTCTCTGGGTGAGCCGGGTCGAAGCTTCTCATTTCGACAAAGCCGTCTGTTATGTGACCTTCGATGGCCACCGGAGCGACGACTTTAAACCCTACGTTTTCAGGACAAAGGATTTCGGAAAGACTTGGGAGAATATCTCTGCAAACCTGCCGGAGGGGCACTGCGTGTATGTCATACGAGAGGACCTGATAAACAAAAACCTGCTATTTGTCGGAACCGAATTCGGCGTTTTTGTATCGGTCAACGGCGGGAGGACATGGACAAAAGCCATGAATGGCATGCCCACGGTTGCTGTCCACGATCTCCTTATCCATCCCCGTGCCGGAGACCTGATCGCAGGAACTCATGGCCGTGGGGTGTATATCCTGGACGATATCACGCCATTGCAGCAGTTTACCGAAGAGATTTCGGACCTGGAAATCCACCTGTTCGCAAATCCTGTCGCGACCAAATGGGAGGGGATCAGCAGGGGCGCTACCCGGGGACACAAACTGTTCGTGGGCCGCAACCCCCTCTCAATGTCTCAAGTGGAACCTTCCAATTCCCCGACATCGATCGAAAATACGGCCGCGATAAATTATTATCTCAAATCCAAGCCGCAAGAAAAGCCTTTGGTCGAGATCGGCAGCCTGGACGGGTCTATGACTCGGACCATTGAGCTCGAAGATTCCCCGGGGATCGGCAGGTATCGCTGGGATATGCGGTTCGAACCTAGCGAGCAGCAAAAGAAAAGTTTCCTTTCCCGTCTGGAAAACATTTTCGGTGAATTGAAAAAGCAGATCGAAGGGAAATCGAAGGAACGGCTGGAACAGCTGTATCGCAAGTTTCGAGAAGCACAAACGACAGATGGTTACAATAAGATACTGCGGACGGTTATGGAGGAATTCAGAGAATATGCCAGGGACCGGAGTTTTTTTATGCGCCCGATGCAGGGCCCTGAAGTCGAGTCGGGAATCTACACGCTGCGAATGACGGTTGGCGGCCAAACCTGCGCAGGACTTCTCGTTATCCGGGATGATCCGATGGTGACAAACTGAGAAGGGTTCTTTATTTTTGACATCCGCTCGAATCTGTGATATCTCTTTCAGCAAGAGGTTAAGTTGAGACGATCGCTTCTCGTATTTTCTTTTTTTCTGTTTTGTTTCAGTGTTTTTCCCCACCAAGTTGCCGAAGAGGCGGTGGTCGTCAATATCGAAGTTCCTGTCAGGGTTTTTCAGAATGGGGATTTTGTCGAGGATCTTACCATCAGGGATTTCGAAATATTCGAGGAGGGGATCCCCCAAAGGATCGAAGCCGTTTATCTCGTAAAAAAAAGAACGGTGGAGAGAAGCGAAGAAAAAAAACGATTCGTTCCCTCCACGCAAAGGATGTTTTTTCTCTTTTTCGAGATTTCAGAGTACTCATCCGAGATCGGTGAAGCCATCGATTATTTTCATGAAAATGTTTTAATCCCCGGCGATAATCTCATCATCGTCACGCCGATGAACACTTACAGGTTGAGAAGCCGCGTTATGGAGTTCCAGTCCAAAAAGGAGCTTTCCGGTCAATTGAAAGAAATTTTAAGGAAAGAAGCCCTGATCGGGAATGCCGAATACAGGGGTGCTGTTCAGGAGCTTGTCGGGTTGGCCAAGTCCCTCTCGCAAGGCGGTTTTGCCGGCGGGGGGAACGAGACGGCACAGTTGGATGAATACACTCTTAGTGGATACGGCCGGATGTCTCATGATAAGCAGCTCCTGAAATATCTGAATACTCTGGAGAGGATCAGAAAGCTCAGGCGCGTGGATCAGGAAAAGTTATTGGCTTTTGCCGATGCCCTGAAAAATGAAGCCGGTCAAAAATATGTTTTTATGATCTACCAGAGAGAATACATCCCTCAAATCGAGCCTCACATTTTGAACAAGTATTTGGCCTATTACCAGGATAAACCCCATATACTGCGCGGGCTTTACAGCATGACCGAGACTTCCCGGAGGGATATATCTTTCGATGTGGACCTCGTAAAACAGGCGTATGCGGATTCCTCGATCGCGATCCATTTTTTGTTCTTGACCCCTGCCATCGAACATGTTCAGGGCGTCTATTTTCAAGAACGATCCGAGGATATATTCGGGGCGTTCAGAGAAATGGCGGAAGCTACTGGAGGATTCGTGGACAGCTCGGCAAATCCAGCCGCATCCTTCAGACGAGCCATAGATGCCGCCGAGAACTACTACTTGCTTTATTATTCTCCCCAGAAATATATAAAAGATGGCCGGTTCAAAAAAATCAGAGTGAGAGTGAAAGACAAAAATTTCAAGGTCCTTCACCGCATGGGATATTTTTCCGACTGAACCGGATCTGGAAGCTAACCTGACATGTTTTTATTCGTCTTCTACGCGGGAATCGCGGTTTTCGTCTATATGACGGGTGTTTTTGTGCTCGCCACCCTCAAGAGGGATAGCTCCATCGTCGATATCGCCTGGGGGATAGGGTTCATCCTTGTCGCTTTGTTGACTTTTTTTCTCGAAGCAGGTTTTTCATGGAGGCAAATTCTTGTGACGGGCCTGGTGTGTATCTGGGGAATCAGGCTTGCTGCGCATATTTATTTGAGAAATAAGGGAAGAGGCGAGGATTTCCGTTATGCCCAGTGGCGGAGAGACTGGGGGAAAAGGTTCGTTCTCCGGAGCTATTTTCAGATTTTCCTGCTCCAGGGCGTTCTTCTTCTGGTTATTTCCTACCCGGTTATACTCGTGAACAAAAGCGGAACGGCAGCGATGACTGCCTGGGATGTGGCAGGAACCGGGATATGGTTGCTCGGTTTCTTTTTTGAGGCTGTCGGCGATTGGCAGCTTTGGCGGTTCAAAAAGGATCCACGTAATAGGGGAAAGATCATGATTACCGGACTTTGGCGCCTGACGCGCCATCCCAACTACTTCGGAGAGGCCACACTTTGGTGGGGCATTTTTCTGATCGCCCTTTCCGCCTGGAATGGATGGATGGCTGTGATCAGTCCCGTGCTCATCACCTTCCTTCTGCTGCGAGTCTCGGGAGTAACCATGCTGGAGAAAAAATATGCAGGGAACCAGGCTTTTTCGGAGTACGCGAGGAAAACGAGCCCTTTCTTTCCCTGGATCCCTAAAAAATAAGTTCTGTCGGAGAGAAGCTCACTTCATCTTGACCGATGTTGCCGGGCCGTGATAAAGGCCGTTGAATAAGAGCTTGAAGGTGCCATGGGGCTGGCCTCGGAAAGCGATCTCCGGACCGTACATAACCAATTTTCCTTTGCCGACGGAAGCCTCGATCACAGCGATGCCTCCTTCCAGGTAGTGTTGCCCCCATGCCCATCCGCTCCTCAGAGGAGTGCTGCTGCCGAACCAGGCAACGGGACGGACTCCCTCCAACCGGGCTTCTGGCAATAGCGCGAAAACCGGGCTTTGGTTGAACACCACATCCGCTGTCTCATTCATCCCGTATGTCAGGGGGATGCTTTTGTCGAGGCGGACCTGGAGGAGGGATCCCGGGATAAAGATCTGCGCCCGAGAGAGGGGTTGTTCGGTCCCATCCTGTGCTTTTTGGGTCAAGGCATCTTTGATCGGAAGCCCGGCATGAAAGCCAAGGCTCGTTGAACTCCCGAGGGTCAAAACGGTTCCCCCGTCTTTCAGAAAACGCAGCAATTGAGGCACCGTTTTATCGGCGGTCACGTCTCCCAGGCGATCCCGGTATTCTTCGGGAACTTCGTCCGGATCGATCGGATCGGACCGGCGGAAGCGCTGGCTTTCCTCCCGGCTGCTTGAAGGAATGGCGCCGCTGGCAAAAACCAGGATATCGAACTTTTTCAGGATGTTTCCTGCATCGAGCGATGGGGCATACACGAGTTCAAAAGGAAACTCGAACTGCTCGAAGAGCCATCTTATCCATCCGGATGACATGGAACCCCCGTAGCTGTCCCATAGACCGATACGGAGCGGTTTTAGGAGGAACGCTTCACCTTCGGGCTTGTGCTGCGTGCCGACGAAACGCAGTCCCAATTCGATGGACAGGGCCTCCAGTCGCTTTGGGGTGGAACCCTCGTTCGGGATGTACATCGTGCCTTCTGCAAAGGTTTTTCCGTTGGTTGTGAAGGGTTGTTTCAGCCGGCAGACCTCCTGGCCGTTCTTCAGGAGTCTGTTCGCGGCGATGAACGCGTCGTTTACCCTGTGGTCCAGCAAGAATCCCACGGCGTTTTCCGTGTCATCCACGCTGCCGGGCGGGATTTGGGCAAAGTCCGCGATCTTTTCGAATGGACCGTCGAACCCGTCTAAAATCCTATCGAAATGAACTCCCATCTGAAAGGCGAGGGTCCAGCCTGCCATGTCGTATGTGGGTGTCGGCGGTTCGCCGGGGCAGGGGATATTGTCCGGATAATTTTGGGGCTCGAACATAGAGAGCACATGAGGACGGAAAGCCTGGGCGCACTTTATGACGTAGGAACCGGAAGGATAGGTTTTGCCTGCGACCTCGAAATCCCTGCTGGCCTGATGCACGATCACGCCGTTTTTGATAAGAGTATTGACGAATTTAGTGGCGGTTAAAAAATCGGGCTGGTCGGAGGAAAGGATGTATCCCCTCGGATCTCTGGTGCCGGGCTCGTGAAGCATTTCATAATATTTGAGGGAAAAACCGCGGGACCGGCCCGAACCTTCCATTTTTGCTCGATCTGCTTCGATCCTATCCCGAACGGTTTCGATGCTGTCCGGAACGATCGTCCAGCTGTCCCGGCTTCCTTTTTCGATGGATCTTTTTCCCATGCGGTAGATATTGAGAAGAAACTCCTCCCGGTGTCTGGCGGCGAAATCGAGGATAGCCCGGTCCGCCGTGATGGAGTATTCCACGGATTGGCGAAAATGCCACTTTTGAGGGGGGACCGGATAAGGGTAATCGCTGTTGGCAAGGTGTCTTTCCGGGATGAATGGGATTTCGATCGGGGTGGGATTCCCGATTGTCTCGGTCAAAATGCCGATCATGTTGTGAAAGTAGACTGTCGTCCGAAGCCCCCCGTTCCACCAAATGGAGTATCCTGCTCCTGACCGCATCGTGGCTCCAGGTTTTTCTTCCTGGACGAATCTGGTATGCATGGCAGATCCCAGAAGCTGTATTTGCACCGGGATCAGTGGATCGTAGCTGTAATTGATGGGATCCCGGAAAGGCGGGGCGAACAGGACGCATCCGGATGGACCGGTTTGGTGATGATTGTAGACGATCTGAGGGAACCATTCCCGGTACAGTATCCGGTTCAAAGCCTCGGTTTCCACCTGGGTAGACATATAAAAATCCCTGTTGTTGTCATGTCCGACATATTTGTGGTAAAGAACGGGCAGTCCCCTGGTAGAGCGTTTCGTCGGATCGGATTCGCGCATGTACCAATCGGCCACAAGCTCCATGCCGTCGGGATTGGAACAGATCGCCAGCAGGATGACGTTGTCGAGGATCCGCGTGGTCTCCGGGTCGTTCCGGCTGACCATCTGATAGACAAGCTCGATCAATTGCTGGGCTCCCAGGACTTCGGTTCCATGGAGGCCGCCGTCGATCCATACGATGGCGCGACCTTCTTTGGACAGAGCTTCGGCTTGAGAATCGCTCAGATCTTCGGCAAGGGCGAGGCTTTTTGCTATCATTTTATATCGATCGAGCCGGAGATGATTTTGTGGGGATGTGATTATCGCCATGTACATCGGTCTTTCTTCGGAAGTTTTCCCGATCTCCACCAGAGACATGCGCTCGCTTTCGCCGGCGAGCTTTTTCCAGTATGCGGATAATTGGGTGTAGGAAGCGAGATGATAGTCCTCGCCCGCATCGAAGCCCATCGCTTCTCTGGGGGTTGTGTTTTTATTCTGGGCAAGTATACTCGGGGAAAACAAAACTGTAACCAGGAGAAAGAGGATCAATGCTTTTTTCATCGGAAAATCTCCTTTATCGTTTTAGGTGAGAAAAAGGAATTATATATCAAACTCATATCCCGAAGTCAAAATAAACGCGGTTGGGAAATACCTGTGTTGTGGGAGAGAGGAAAATTGTATATAATGACAAACCCCGAGAGGGTTTTTACGGAGTGCCGGGCAAAAATCATCTCGAAAAAAGATAGAGGAGTTTTGATGCAAAAGGGCACAGAAAATCTTGTCTATCATAAAGCATCCAAATGTTGGGAACACGTCAACAGGGCTATCGTGATTTTGGCCAAGATCGTGAGGGAAGAGGGGCCTTCTAATACGCCGGATTACTACAAGGCCAGAAATTTGCTTCGGGACGCCGATGGTTTCTTGAAAGAAGCGAGAGAAAATGCCAAGAAACTTCTCGGTCCCGTCCCGCCCTATGCATCTGCCGATTACCAGAAGTGGCGTGATGAACTTCTGGAGGATTTCCATATTTTGGCGATGGGCAGGGAATATGAAGATCTTCGCTCGGAACTTGTTCAAGATAAGTTCCTAAGCGAATGGATGGATGAAGAGAGTATCGTAAATTATTTAAAAAAACATTTTCAACAGCAGCAGTCCGGAAAGCGAAAAATATCCAATATAAAGGTCAGAATTATACTGGACCGCTTGGAAGAGTTGATCGGTCAAGCGCACGCAATGAACAAGCAGGCCATGCAAAACCAGCACTCTTGACAGGCGTGCGATCGCTGTCGGGTCGGATGGAAAGGAAAAATTGATGGATGTTATCATAGAAAATCCTGAACAGGTAAAAAAAGCGGACTTTATCGTGGGGATCCCTTCCTTTATGGAAGCGGACTCCATTTCTTACCCAACTAAAATGGCCAGCAAAGGATTGTGCAAGTTTTTTCCCGATAAGAAATCGGTCATTATCAATGTCGACAACAACTCGCCGGATGGTACAAGAACGGCTTTTTTAAACACGCACACAGATGTCCCGAAGATTTATATGTCGACTCCCGGGGAAATTCGCGGCAAAGGGAATAACCTTAGAAACCTGTTCGAGGCAGTTGTCGAGCTCGATGCCGCAGGTGCCGTTGTCGTGGATGCGGATTTAAAGAGCATAACTCCCCAGTGGATCCAATACCTGGGAGAACCATTATTCACCGGATTCAATTATGTGACTCCTATTTATATCCGACATAAATACGATGGTTCCATCACCAACCATATCGCTTATCCGCTCTTGAGAACCCTGTTCGGGCTCAGGGTCCGTCAACCTATAGGAGGAGATTTCGGATTCTCGAGGCGCTTGGCCCAGGCATTCTTATCCGAGAAGACCTGGACGGATAATGTGGCGAATTTCGGGATCGATATTTGGATGACGACCGTCGCCATTGCCCGGCGCTTCAAGGTTTGCCAGACATTTTTGGGATCCCCAAAATCTCACCGGACCAAGGATCCGGCAAAAGACCTGGGGCCGATGTTCATGCAGGTAGTCATGACTTTTTTCGAACTGATGATAGACTTCGAATATTTCTGGAAGGGGACCGCAGAGAGCTGGCCGAGCAACATTTTCGGATTTGGCCTGGGGGCCCAGGAAACCCCACCGCCTGTTTCCGTAAATACAGATGCCCTTTACACGAGCTTCGTCCAGGGATTCGACAGATATGGAGAGGTTTGGAAAGTAATCCTCCCCAAAGAGATATTCGCCGAAGTTAAAAAAACGAAGAAAATACCCAAAGGCCGGTTCTACTATCCCAGCGATCTCTGGGCCCATATCCTGTTCAACTATGCCATCGCGTACCGCAACAATCAAATTTCCAAGGAAATGATCATCGAATCCATGATCCCTTTTTATCACTCCAGGATCCTGTCTTTTGTGAACAAGACCGTCCATATGGACATCAAGGAATGCGAGGAATATTTCGAAAAAATCGTCAGAATCTTTGAAAAAGAAAAACCCTATCTGATAGAGCGATGGAACGAAGACAAAAGAAAAATGGGGAACAATCTATTCCGGTTCTGATCCAACCCGGACCGGCTATCCGAAAATTCGATGTTCCGGTTTGACGGCGCTCACTTTGATGCTGATAACGGACCGGGCCACTTCTTGGAGCTGTTCCAGGGGGATATCGAATTCCCGGGCAATCGCCTTTGCCGCAGGATCGTCTTTTTCCAGCCCGGGGGAAAAGAAATCCTCGCCCTGCACCTCGATTTGCTGGAATCCGGCCATTTCTATGACCTTGAGATATTCCTTTTTTTTCATGGCCCCTGCGATGCAACCGGTGTAGGCACGGACCGATTCTCTGACAGATTCAGGAAGATCCCTCAATAGGACCAGGTCCGAGACCATCAATCTGCCGCCGGGTTTTAGAACCCGGAACGCTTCCTGGAAAACCTTCCTCTTATCGGGGGAGAGGTTTATCACACAGTTGGAGATGACCACATCCACGGAGCGGGCCTCTAAAGGCAGATTTTCGATTTCGGCGAGCCGGAATTCCACATTTTCATAATGTCCTTTTTCCGCATTGGAATTCGCTTTTGCCACCATTTCGGGCGTCATATCGATCCCGATGACTTTCCCTTTTTTGCCGACTTTATGGGCAGCGAGAAAGCAGTCAAAACCCGCTCCCGACCCTAAATCCAAAACGGTCTCACCTTCCTTGAGAGAGGCGAGGGCTATGGGATTGCCGCATCCAAGCCCAAGATTGGAATCTTCGGGAACCGCCTGCAATTCTTCTTCGCTATAGCCTATTTTTTTGCCGATATGCTCGGCCGAAAGCGGCGGTGGGCAGCATGGTTCGCTCTGTCCGCAACAGGAACCGCTCCTTTCGGCGATTTGAGAATAGCGCTCTCTGACGATTCCCTTGATTTTTTTCTCGTTCATTTCGGTCTTATTTTTCATCGGTTCCTCTTGCTGGGATCGGTCTTGTCCGTTTTTTTGTTTTCAGCATTCGGATTCATCGATGTGATCAGGTTTGCGACGAATCCTTCGAAGTCCTGGGCTTTGATCAAAGACAGGCAGCAAAACTTGCCATCCTTTTTCATCGCGATCACCACCAGTTTATCCCCGGGGCAAATTCCTGCTTTGTCTCTTATGTCTTTGGGAAGGACCATTTGTCCTCTTTCATCGACGCTGACAACGGATTCGACGCTGCAGCATCCGAAGTCTTTTCCTCGGGTCGCACAGGGCGATTCCTTTTGATCATC
>Ga0180438_10002339_pt1 | contig 31184 bp, 20 predicted proteins | sample SS_ome_12_FD_132455 | JGI IMG/M metagenome (GOLD analysis project Ga0180438, IMG submission 132455) | Hypersaline lake sediment archaeal communities from the Salton Sea, California, USA - SS_3_D_2 metaG | ecosystem: Environmental > Aquatic > Non-marine Saline and Alkaline > Hypersaline >...
TCGACCTTGTAGTGCTGTTCAGTGTGCTGTTCAGTTACTTCCGTAAATGTCGTGAGCGAGGTTACCGTGCCCGTTTCGACGACGAGTGAGATCACGCCGTCGATATAGGTATAGATACCACCGTCGCCGCCAGTCTCCAATGCGGTAAACACAACGTTATCGCCCGACACCGCTAGAGTAGGTCCGAAACCCTGATTGGTATCCACGACTCCTGGGAGATCGACAGACGCATCGACCAGGGTGGTCAAACTTCCGCCTGTCTCGCGGACAATAGCAGAGCCGCCCGTAACATGGGAGGAGCCCGAGAGAGCAAATCTATCTGAAACTGGCGATTGAAGAAGAGTACCTAGCGATCCGTTCTCTTCCAGAAATACCCCAGTACCGTGCCAGCCGAACGCGACGTTGGAACCCGAAATCGAGGGCGAATAAATATTTGCCACGTCGCGATTTTCGAAGGGACTGCTTGTGCCCGGCACGGTCGTAGAGGAGTCGACGACCCGGCGGAAGTTGTAGCTTTGGGCATGTAGCAACGAACCGATGTTGATTGCCACCAGAAAGAAGATGGCCGCTAATGGTCGTGGTGTTTTCATAATGATGCGGTGCGTCTCTTCAGTAGGTCTGAGGCAAGTATCAAAGTTGTCGAGGTCGGAACTGTCGTGCTCGGTTGCGTCGATCCAACAGGCTTGTGGCGAGGAGCGGCCAAAAAAGAACGTATTGAGACGCCCTTGTTAGAGCTGTGGTTGTCGTCCGAACGTAGCCAACAAAAAAAGCGGCCAGGATTCTCGACAAGAACACAGCCGCATGAGCGACGATGCCGACAAGAGTCCGGACAGCTTTTCGGGTGGCGTGATTGGCAATACCTATTGATTGTAGATCTATTGCAATCATGAACACTGAGGCGGGGGCAGTCAACTCGTTTGCGGACATTCTCGCTAGATTTGACCGTCTTGGGTGCGATACACCTCGGAGCTTCTTGAATACCTGAAAAACTGCCGAGGTGCGAACTATCTCTGAGGGTCTTGATTGCTCCAGAAGCACAGAGGCGAATCAGACGCAAACGCCTTAGCCGGTCGGAGTTGCGCGATTAGCTTGCCGACTCTTAACGTGCCCATCCGTGGCGGCTTCTTGACGAGTCACCGGAATCCGAACCAGACCCCCGGGGGTGTCGCGACGGTACCATGCGTATATCCGTTTGTACCGACGGTCCATTGTTAGCCGCTATTGGTGGGCCATGAATGTGAAGGTACGCCCTGAGGCCTAGAGGAAGCTGGAACCGGTTGGTGTCGCTAACCGACGACACGATCGCTGCGATGGCTGACGGCACCGCCGAACACCGGCAGGTACTAAATTAGTAGTTCGGCAAGTGTCATGATGAATACGCCTGGCAGGATTCGAACCTGCGACCCATGCTTTAGGAAAGCATTGCTCTATCCCCTGAGCTACAGGCGCGTGAAGTATCTCGATCCCATTTTCCCAGATGGCATGCTTGCGAACAAATCCCCTCGGCACCAGCCTGGCATTTTCGAGACCGACGGTATCCCGATCAGACCTGGCAGATCGCACGTGATCTAGCGACCATGGTTCAGAACTTTGACGGGGCCCGATCATCATGGCCCTGGTGGAGAATTTGCCTCCGTGGCGAGCGGCTCGCCGCGCAGCTTTCGCAGCATCCGGCACAGAACTCCGGCGATATTCCAGGCATCATCGTCACCACGATGATGGGTCCCTTCGAGCTGCTCGCCGAGAATGTGGTACGCCCCGTCCAAACCGAGCTCGTGCGGATGGCCGATCGAAGTCGCGAACAGCGTCTTGACGTTGAGGTGACTTGGCCCAAAGGGATAACCCACCTCGAAGTGCCGACAGACGCGTTCGAATTGTCGTCGGTCGTAGTCACCCCAGCTGGCCCACAGACGTTCCTTGGAGTGGTAATCTCGCTTCAAGATCGCGACGGCGTCGCGCAACGTGCCAGCCTGCTCGAACATGTCGGGAGTCAGGGTTGTTAACGACGTACAGAATTCACTGATCTGTGACTTCTCCGGTTTCACCAGGATGCTGCGCTTTTCCGGCCGCTTCATGCTCTGGACATCGATGGGGCAAATGCCAATCTCAATGATCTCGCTCATCTGGTCGGGCGGCGGATCTCCTTCCCAGCAGGTCGATTCTAAGTCGATGACAAGAATTTCATCAAGTTGTTTTGCCACGACTGTGCCCTCAAGCAAATGAATTATAAGTAGAAATGTTTGCAGGCCCAAACGGACGAGGAATTCGATACGCATGCGTCGGTGACAGTCATGCACTTTGGAAATGACATTCGGGAAGGGTCTCTTACGTCGGCCATGATTGCCTCCGTGTCGCGTCTCATGGGTTTTTCTTGATCTTCGACGAAGAGCATGATGATGGCTTCTTCGCCGATATCGTCAGCCAGGTCCTCGACAACGAAGAAGTCGTCATCACCGCCATTTAAATCCTCCCACGCGTCCTTGTCGTCAAAGAATCCGAGTTCCTTCAAGGTGGCGATTCCCGCTTTCTTGTTTGGGAGCAATTCGGAACGAACTCGAAAACTCAGGTCAAGAAATCCGTACTTGGCGAGAAGACCGGCAATCAACAGATCCTCCGTGAGACAGGAACGTTCTGGTGCCAACGATTCGAGAAGCTGTTCGAATGTCGGAACGAGAAGGCTATATGAAGGAATGGTGATTTTCTTGCCCACCAGGTCGGGGAGAGATCGATAGCGTAGATCTTTGGCGGCCCGGCGAATGTGTCGCAATCGTTTGTTTCGCGTTTGTTGATCCAAAGGTTCATTTCCTATCCGGCGTCGAATCCGCCGCTACAAGACAGCTCGATCGGTGAGCCTGCTTGCTTCCTTGTTGCGCTTGACCACGAATAGAAGTCCAGGCGCCCCGATCTTGTGTGACAGTCATCGTACACCAAAGGTTCACGCGACCCAGGCAGCTCGCCTAATTCTCCCAGACACGTGCGGTTGACAATCGACTCCGCGGCATGACACCATGCCGGCTCAAGTCACCCGGTGCGTGGGCGGCGCGCCTCCGTCCACGCTAGCTGACTGGTATAACGGGGCTCAAGGGCTACTGGCCAGCCGGCACTTATCAATTCAGAATCGCGGAACGACTGCCTTGAAGAATTACATCGCGGAATTGATCGGTACCTTTTGTCTTGTCTTCGCTGGCACGGGGGCCATCGTCATCGACAGTTCGGCGGACGGAGTGATCACCCACGTCGGCATTGCGCTGACATTCGGCCTGATCGTGATGGCCATGATCTACGCCATTGGAGACATATCGGGCGCTCACATTAACCCGGCGGTGACCATCGCCTTTTGGGCTGCCGATCGCTTCGATGCCAAATCGGTGTTGCCCTACGTTGTTTGTCAGTGTTTGGGGGCGCTACTCGCCAGTTTGTTGATCTATCTGTTGTTCCCAGTTCACCCGACGCTGGGAGCGACGACTCCCGCTAACACGTGGTGGATTCCCGTTGAGCCAATGATCTGGCAATCGTTCGTCCTGGAGGTCGTGCTGACCTTCATTCTGATGTTCGTAATTCTCTCGGTCTCGACCGGTGCCAAAGAAAAGGGCATCATGGCGGGCGTCGCCATCGGCGGCACCGTTGCGCTGGCGGCGATGTTCGCGGGGCCGATCAGCGGTGCCTCGATGAACCCGGCCCGCTCGCTGGGTCCGGCCGTCGTCAGCGGCCATCTGACCTACCTCTGGATCTATGTCGCCGCTCCAATTCTCGGCGCTCTGTTGGCGGTCGGCGCTTGTCGCTGTATCCATCCCGCAGGCGGTTGTGCGGACGAACAAGCTGACACCGAAGAATAGGCCGCCCACGGCACGTCTATGCGGGACCGCGATCTTGGCGACTTTGCTGTCAGCGCCGCCGGCTGGTAAAGTATGCGGATTGGGTTTGCGGTCGCGTCGCATCCCTTTCGGACGGTGAACGGACTAGAACCTCGCGCAGAAAGGCTCCCGATGAAACTCTCTCCCCGACCGACTTCCATTGTCATCGGTGGTTTGTGCATGACGATAGCGCTGATGACCGCCTGGCGGACATCGACGGCCGATGAGCCGGAGAGTGGTGCCGAGACCAAGTCGCAGCCGGAAGCAGCCGCCGCGGCCGAGAATTCTGTCAAGCCAAAACAGTATCACGAAGCTCATCGTCCGCAGTTCCATTTCACGCCCGCCGAGAACTGGACCAACGACCCCAACGGACTGGTCTATTTCGACGGTGAGTACCATCTCTTCTTCCAGCACAATCCCCACGGCATCAACTGGGGCAACATGACGTGGGGCCATGCGGTCAGCAGCGATCTGCTGCACTGGAAACAGCTCGAGAACGCCATCCTGCCCGACAAGCTGGGCACCATCTTCTCCGGCTCGGCCGTGATCGACACCAAGAACAGTTCCGGTTTCCAGAAGGGCGACGATCCGCCGATGGTGGCCATCTACACCTATGCTGGCGACTTCGGCATGCCGAAGACGAAGTTCACCCAGGCCATTGCCTATTCGAACGATCGCGGTCGAACCTTCACCAAGTACGAACAGAATCCGGTCGTCGAACACATCCTGGCGGCCAATCGCGATCCCAAAGTGATCTGGCATGAACCTTCGTCGCAGTGGGTGATGGCCCTTTATCTCGACGTTGCCAAATTCGTCCTGATGGGTTCCAAAGATCTCAAGAAGTGGACGAAGCTGAGCGACGTTCCGTTTCCCAAAGGTCATGAGTGCCCTGAGTTCTTCGAGCTGGCGGTCGACGGCGACGACAAGAATCGTCGCTGGGTCTTTTGGGAGGGAGCCGGTCGCTACCTGCTCGGTCAGTTCGACGGCCAGACGTTCACGCCCGAGGGCGAGGTGTTGCGTAGCGAGTGGGGACAAAACTGTTACGCCGGACAGACCTGGAATAACATTCCCGAGAGCGACGGCCGGCGGATCTTTATCGGTTGGATGCGTGGCGGCTCGTACCCGGAGATGCCGTTCAATCAACAGATGACGGTGCCGCGCGAATTGACGCTCCGCACCACCGACGACGGCATTCGCCTGTTTAGCGAGCCGATTCGCGAATTGGAAACGCTTCGCGGCGGACGTCACAGTTGGGCGAACACCCCCTTGGCCCCTGGCGAAAATCCGCTCCGCAGCGTTCGCGGTGACCTGTTCGACATCGTGGCGAACATCGAGCCGGGAGCAGCGAGTTCGATCGAGTTCAATATTCGCGGACTGCCGCTCACTTACGATGCTGCTAAGCAGACGCTCACCTGCAAGAAACGGTCGGCCAAGGTGCCGCTGGTCGAGGGTGAGCTCCAACTCCGCATGTTGGTCGATCGCACCTCGCTTGAGGTCTTTGCGGCCAACGGCCAGATCGTGATGTCGTATTGCTTCATCGCCGATCCGGCGAACCAAGATCTGTCACTCACGGCGAGTGGAGGCGCAGCCCGAATCAAGTCGCTCGACCTCTACGAATTGAAATCGACGTGGCCGTGATCTGTAGCCGATTTTTCGCGCGCCTGCTCTGCCCCGCTGCCATTCCCACCCTGCAATTGTTCGACGCCTAAATCCCCGCACCCGGACCCCTGCCCGCCCCACTCCCCAGCCTGACGCGGCTTGTCCCGCGGCCCTTCTCCAAGAAAAGTTTGTGAGTAATAGATGATGAATTCCCCCTGGCTTGCCACCCTGTTGCTAATGGCCGCTCCCGTCGCCCCCGAGATGAGCGTGCCGGCCGGATATACGGTCGAGCGTGTTGCCGAGTCGCCGCTGGTCGAACACCCGGCCATGGCCACCTTCGGTCCGGAGGGTCGCCTGTTTGTCGCCGAGACCGGCGGCAGTAACGAGAAGGTTCCCAAGCTGAATGAGATTCTGCCCGGCTCGATCCGCGTCCTGCACGACACCGACGGCGACGGCAAGTTCGACAAGCATACGGTCTTCGCCGATCGACTGGCGGAGCCGACTGGGGTGTTGTGGCATCGCGGCGCGCTCTACGTCGCCGCCGCTCCCAATCTTTGGAAGCTGGTCGATACCGATGCCGACGGGGTCGCCGACGAAAAGACGAACCTGATCCAGGGCATGTACAAATCGAGCGGCGGTTTTCACGGTCCGTTCCTTGGTCCCACCGGACGATTGTTCTGGACCACACCGCAGACCAGTCATGAGATTCGCCGCGCCGACGGATCGTTGGTCTCCAAGGGACGCAAGGCGATGGTGCTCACGGCGCGAACCGACGGCAGCGATTTGCATTGGTACGCCGGCGGCGGTATGGCCAATCATGTCGAAGTCGCCTTCAGCCCCGAAGGCGATATGTTCGGCACGGTGCCGCTTCTCTACCGGGGGCCGCGACGCGACGCCTTGATTCACTGGGTCTACGGCGGCTCCTACTTCAGCCGGCGATACGTGGAACACGAATTTCCCTTCACCGGCGAATTGTTGAGTCACGTTATCGACCTGGGCCACGTCGCGCCGGCCGGTCTCACGCGGAGTCGTTCGGGGCTGTTTGACGAAGGGACTTACTTCCTCTGCGAGTTCAACAAACATCGCGTCATGAAGGTCGCCTTGCGAGCGGACGGTTCGACCTACGTTGGCACGGCCGAGCCGTTCTTGACTTCCACCGGAAACGATGTGCACTTCACCGATGTCTTTGAAGACGCCGATGGCAGTCTGCTGGCGATCGATACCGGCGGTTGGTATGTGAAAGGCTGTCCCGCCTCTCAGATTGCCAAGCCCGATATCAAGGGAGCCATCTATCGCATTCGTCGCCAGGCCCCTGTGTCGACCGTCTCCACCACCGCCAGCGATCCCCGCGGCCTGAAGGCCGACTACCAGCAAATCGCCCTGTTGGACGATCCCCGCTTCATGGTTCGCGATCGCGCGCTCGACGCCTTTGCCGAGCGAGAGGATGTGGCGGAGCTGCGGGCGGCGTTGCAAGATGCCAAATCTTCCGTCCGCCTCCGGCGCAATGCCGTTTGGGCACTCAGCCGCATCGACAACGAAGAATCCAGGGCCGCCATCGTGGCGGCGCTCGGGGACAATTCCTCCTCGGTGAGACAGGCAGCAGCCCACGCTTGTGGAAAGTTGCAGGAGCCGAGCGCTGTCTCGGGGCTCGTCAAATTGCTCTCGGGCGAACCTCGCGAGCGCCGCGCGGCCGCTACCGCGCTGGGCCGAATCGGCGACGAATCGGCCGTGCCGCCGTTGCTGGCTCAGTTGGCCGAACCGGTCGACCGCATGCTGGAACATGCCTTGATCTACGCTTTGTTCGAGATCGACGCGGCCACGCCCACGGCCGCCGGGCTCGTTCACGGCGACGTCAAGGTGCAACGCGCCGCGCTGATCGCGCTCGATCAGATGGCCCACGGCCAGCTCACCGCGGCGCAAGTCACACCGCTCTTGGTCCACGAAGATGAACCGCTTCGCGAAGTCGCCTATCGCGTGGCCCGCGAACGTCGCGAGTGGGCTCCCGCGGTGGCCCGTTCGCTGAGCGGCTACCTGACCACGCCCGAACGGGTCCGCATGGCGCGAGAGACGATTCTCACCGCCTCCAACGACGAGACGATTCGCCGGCTGATTTCCGAGTCGCTGACGAAAGCCGGTACGCCCACGCGGGAAGAACTATTGAGCATTGTCGCCGAGACCGGCATCACGGAGCCGCCGCGAGCCTGGGTCGATCAGATAGAAGTCGCCTTGAACTCAGAGACACCCGACGGGGCGATCGCCGCCGTCGAAGCGCTAAGACTGAAGCAGTTCTTGCCCCAGTTGCTGAATATCGGCCTCGACGAGGACCGCTCGCTGCCACGACGTCTTTCCGCGTCGCTGGCAAAACTCCGCATCGATCCGCAACTCGATGCCGATACCTTCGCCTTCGCTATGGAAGAGGCGGAGACCGGTGTGCCAACGACCGAGAGTCTGATGGCCGTGCAGGTACTTGGCAGCGCCCAACTGACGCGCGAGCAGCTCCTCGATCTGGCCGAGCTACTAATGGAACTCGGCCCGGTGGAGCTACCCACGCTCCTGACCGCCTTTGACAAGAGCGACGATCCCGAGGTCGGTCGGGCGCTGGTCGAGGCGCTCGGCGAATCGGACGGTCTGCGGGCAATCAATGCTCGAGCGCTGGCGCTGATCGTGGCCGACTACCCGGCCGACGTTCAGAAAACGGCCGAGTCGCTGATCCAGCGGGTGGCGGACGAAACGCGTCTCGACGAAGATCGTCGGGCGAAGTTGCTATCGATCGTCAATGACAAGGGCGATCCGGAGAATGGTCGTAAGATCTTTTTCGGCAAAGGGACGTGTCATCTCTGCCATCGTGTCGGCGACCAAGGTGGCCAGGTCGGTCCCGATCTGTCGTTGATCGGACAGATCCGAAATCGTTACGACTTTATCGAGTCGATCGGCGTGCCAAGCGCTTCTTTCGCGCGGGGGTACGAGCCGGTCATGGTTACGCTTAAAGACGGCACTTCCCACATCGGGCGGTTCGGACAAGAGACCGAAGAGCATTTTGAGATCATCAATGCCCAGGGCAAGAAGTTGAAGTTCAAGCGGGATGAGATCTTTCAGGTCAACGAGAGTCGCATCTCGGTGATGCCAGAGGGGCTCGATCTGCTGATGACCCGCGACGAGCTGAACGATCTGGTGGCGTACTTGAAGAGTCTGAAGTAACGTGGATGGTGGGAGTCGGAAATAGTGAAGTCCTTCCGGCTACACTTCGTACTCTGACGGACGAGCGGATTTTCAGCGGTATGCCCGCGATCTTCGCCATCGTCGCCCACGCCGGCCTGGGCGTGATCTTGAGCTAGGTGGATCGCTGGCAGCTTCCGCCGCTGCTGGCTCCCCTTCGGAGGCGGCGACGCTCATCGATCCATTGATTCCCGCACTGGCGAGTTCCAAGATCGGTTCTCCGTACTTCGACCGGTTAACTAAGAACTTGTGCAAGTTGTCCTCGCTGGAAAACAGCAAGACATGCTGGCCGTAGCAGATCCCATGGCGGAGTGCGCCGGGCACCCGCTTACGCTCTTCGATCCAGGTCACCGGATCGTTACCTTCCAGTAAGAGCGCGTACTTCTCCGGATTTGCTGCAAACGCCTTTTCTTCTTCGAGGCCTGCGAACAAGTAAACGAGACCTCGATAGTCAATCCGATGTGTCAGCCGACCCAACTTCCAGCAGCTGTCTCTCTGAAGTGAGACGGCGCAATATCCATCGAGTGCATAGGTGCCTCCCGTGCATTTCGTTGGCGATTTCTCGTGGTCTTCAGCCGTGCGATCGTCAGTCACCTTTGTCGCAGACGCCAACTTCGATTCGATCTCCACGATTCGCCGCGTCAAGTCTGCATTCTGTAACTTGAGCTCGGCAAGTTCTTCCCGCAGTTTCCGTAGTTCGACACCCTCGTCGGCAACCGATAACCCGACTGGCAAGAACAGAAGAGCAAATGCATACGCGGCGATGCAGAACGCGAAACGACTTCGAACCATCGTCATGGCCTCCTTACTCGATGTTGACGGTCGTCACACGGACAGCCGAATCCTTCGGCTCGACAGTTTATACGACAAAGGCCAACCAGTAGAAGATCGATCCGGTGACGCCTGTCATCGTCATGTCGATGGCGGCCAGTCGAGCCCAGAAGATGTGCCGAGGGCTATATTCGTTCGGCTGCGGGGGGCTGCTAAACCGCCGCAGCGCGGCCGGGATGACGTAGATCCAGAGCAACGTTGTCGAGATGGAAAAGAAGAGGTGGACCCACAGCGACCAGTTGACCAACCCCTCCAGCTTGTTGGCGCTGTAGTAGGGTGAAGCTTCGGCCAGATGCCGCCAGCCATTTAGCCGCATGTCGATCTCGAACAGGGTGACGGCCAACAGCAGCACCACCCCCAACGTCAGTTGCACGCGCTTATGCAATGCATATCGATGGCGATATTTTACCTGATAGATGCTCCAGAACATCAGCGGCAAGACGGCGAACATGGCCAGAAAGACGAAGTCGAGCATGAACGACGCGCGATTGCCAAGAAACCCTTCCATCTACAAGCCGTCCATTTCCACGCACGCTCTCTCGACCCGCGATGGGCCGATCGAGCCATGATACCTATCTCCAATCGGTCAAGCAGGCGACCGTCCGACGGCCACCCCATTCACGCTCCCGCCACGCTGATTCAACGGTCGCGGCGTCGGCGGACAGAACAGTGTACCAACTGGCCATAGCCGATGCGAAGCACCGACGGCGGGGTACGTGCGTATCTGACACTCGACGCCGCGCACCCTGCGGTGGACACGATCGACGGAAGACCAGTAATCATAGCCTTGCTATTCGCGATTCGCTGCAGACTTTGATACAGGCCAACGATAGGTCAGCGGATTCGAGAAAGAATACTTCGATCCAGAAGCGGTTATGGACGACGTCCGCATTTGCCGCTTGAGTTGCATGACAATCGGCCAATAGGGAACGGCTACTGCGAACAGGAGTACCGCTGAGATACCCGCTGCGATGTTAATCGAGGGCGAATTCAGCCAGGCAGTTGCGGATACTAGCAGGATCGTTGGCCACAAGAGCCAGTAAAAGGCGGCCGCATAGCGCAGCACGACCTTCTCTTCACCGTTCTCTTGCGAGCGTTCTACGAACATACTCTCAAAGCCACCTGCCTCGTCGCCTGGCGGCCAGGCCGAGTCCGAACAAGCCCATCACGGCCATGACAACAGTCGCCGGTTCCGGCACGACTTCGCCAACGACGACCAGATCGAACGGCACCAGCGGCGCGCCGAGGCCCGTGCTGACTGTGTTGTCGGTCAAGAAGGCCGTCAAAGCGGCCAAGTCCATACCGAGCGGGAAGACAAAGCCGATGCTCGCGGGCAGGCCGGGCGTGCTCAGCGCGGCTTCCGCCAATTCGGTCGTCAGGCTGGTCGTCACACCACCGAGAATCGGCGTGTGGGCACCCGGCAGGAAGCCACCGGCACTCTTGAGCGAGTAACCAATCAGCCCCGCCGCGCCATCGAGATCAAAGACGACTTCACCCGTGGTGGCATCGTAAACAAGATCCGGAATGGCCGGATCGCCCGCCGCGGCCGGGGCCAGGCCACCTGCTTCGTCGGGCGATGCGGTAAAGGCTCCAAACATGGTAAGCAGATCATCGATGTCGACATCACCATCGTGCGGATCGAGCGTCGTCGTGGCTCCACTTCCGTCGCCATGCACGTCGCCCTCAGCTCGTGTCTTTCCGAAAGAGCCAGGTCCTGTAAAGTTCGTGAACGCGGGCAAGATGTCGTCGACATCGACATCGCCATCACAGTCGGCATCACCAATCACGCAGCCTTCGATCGGGGTCGCCATGAAGATTTCCCAATCGTTGCCGTCCCAGCCGCGCCAGACCAAGTTCTTACCGGATACTTCTACGTCCAGATCCTGCTGACTGGCGCTGAGATGCGTCGTTTCGTTTCCGTCGTAGACGACAATCTCGTACGGACCTCCGGCATTGGTCTCCCATGCGACGATGTCGCTCGAGATACGAACATCCCGGTCGAAGCCACTGTTATCAGATAGCTTGGCCGTTGTAGTGCCGTCGTACAAATAGATTTCATAATCGGTCCCGTCCCATTTTTCCCAGGCAATATTATTGCCGGAAATTTGTGGGGCGGCGTCCCGAAAATCATCATCGGTAAGCTGGATCAGCGACGTACCGTCGTAGTAGACGATTTCATCGTCGCTTGAACCGATTCCAAATCGACCTACCAACGCCAGATTATCACCCGAGATGGCAAGATCCTGATAGGCTGTTGTGTCATCTGTGATATTCGTTGTAGTCGATCCATCGTACATGAATATGTCATAGTTGCCGCCGTTGGCTCCCTGCCAGGCCGCGTAGTCACCCGAGACGACGACTCCGATGTCGCGGTAGTCATTGTTGGTCATTCGCGTCGTCGATGTTCCGTTGTAGAAATAGGTTTCAGCATCGTCGTTGAACTCTTCGTTCCAGACGACGTTGTCGCCAGAGATCTGATGGCCCCATCCGTCTCGGTTGTTGCCGGAAAGAAGCGAAGTCGTCGTTCCGTCATATAGGTAGACGTTATAGCCTTCTCGCCAAACAACGTTATCGCCAGAAATCTCGGGATAGCGATCATTTCCACTGTTGTCGGTGATCTGCGTGATCGAATTTCCGTCGTAGAAATAGATCTCATTGTCGTTTCCGTCAGAAGAAAACCAGGTGACATTGGTGCCAGAAATCCGCGCGCCACTGTCATTCACATCGTTGTCCGTGATCTGCACGATCTGATAGCCGACCGCCCAGGCGGACGAAGTGGAGAAAACAAACGCGACAAGTGTCAGCAGCCATACGAACCAGCCGCGTGGGAAAACGACGATCATTCTCTTTCATACTCCGGTGGGAGAAGAAGTGCGTTAGTAATTTGAATTGTTCTTGCTTCCGCTTGACCGCTCAACGAAGTCTTCGTCGCCTGGCCACCAGACCGAGTCCGACCAGAGCCATAGCGGCCATGGCAATGGCCGTCGGTTCCGGCACGACCGTGCCACCAACGACGACCAGATCGAACGGCACCAGCGGCGCGCCGAGGCCCGTGCTGACCGTGTTGTCGGTCAAGAAGGCCGTCAAAGCGGCCAAGTCCATCCCGGTCGGGAAGACAAAGCCGATGCTCGCCGGCAGGCCGGGCGTGCTTAGTGCCGCTTCGGCCAACTCGGTTGTCAGGCTGGTCGTCACACCACCGAGGATCGGCGTGTGGCCACCGGGCAGAAAGCCACCGGCACTCTTCAGCGAGTAACCGATCAGTCCCGCCGCGCCATCGAGATCAAAGACGACTTCACCCGTGTCGGCATCGTAAACAAGATCCGGAATGGCCGGATCGCCGGCCGCGGCCGGGGCACCGAGGGCACCACCCGCTTCATCGGGCGGAGGTCCGGTGAAGGCGCCGAAGATTGTCAGGATATCGCTGACATCAACATCGCCATCGACCGACTCGTCAGGGTCGGGGCAGACCGGGGCGCCGGCGGGGCCATGCACGTCCCCTTCACGATAGGTCTTTCCGTACGAACCGGGTCCGGTGAAATGCGTGAAGACATGCAATATCTCGGTGATGTCGATCGAGCCATCACAATTCGAATCACCGGGAGCACAGCACATGGCCTGCGCCATGAAGATCTCATTGTCCGTTCCGTCCCAGCCACCCCAGACGATCGTGTCACCGGAGATGTGAGGGTCGGTGTTGTCAAAATCATCGTCGGTAAGCTGCAATACCGAGTTGCCGTCGTACAGAAAAATCTCGTTGTCGTCGACGTTCCCGTACCAGACCGCTTTGTCGCCGGAAATCTCGGGGTTGAAATCCTGAAAGCTGTTGTCGGTCAGTTGGGTGGTCGTCACACCGTCGTAGAGCACGATCTCCCAGTCGTTGCCATCGTGCTGTTGCCAGACGATGTTGTCCCCTGAAATCACAGGATTGTTGTTGTAGGTGCTGGCGGTCGTCAATTGCGTCGTCGAGGTGCCATCGAACAGAAAAATGTCCCTGGCCGCGCCGAAGCCGCCGTTCCACACAATACGATTCCCATCCATCTGAATCCCGGAATCGTCAAACGCGTTGTCGGTGAGCTGTGTCGTGGTGGAACCGTCGTAATAGAAGATCTCCCAGTCGTTGCCGTCCCAGCCTTGCCAGGCGATGTTGTTGCCAGAGATCTCCGGGTTGATATTCCCAATCAGCGGAGGTGGCGGGCTCCTGGGATTCACGGAGCTTTGCAGGCTGAGCGGGCTAGTCGTCAGCTGTGTTGTCGATGTTCCATCGTACAAGAAGATCTCGACGAAAGAGTCGACGAAACCACCCCACACGACGTTGTCTCCTGAGATTTGCGGCCATTGACCATAGGGGGCGTTGGGAACCGCCATGGTCGAGCTGCCGTCGTAGAGAAAGACTCCCGTCGAATCGACCCAGACCACATTTCCTTGAGAAATCTGAGGTCTCTCAGCGTCGAAGACTCCGTTGCTGATCTGAGTCGTCGTCGCTCCGTCGTACAAGAGGATCTGATAGTCGTCGTCCACCTCGCTGGACCAGACGATATTATCTCCCTCCACGCGCACGTCGCTATCTCGGCCGTCGTTGTCAGTCAGGCGCGTGATCTGGTAGGTCACCGCCTCTGCCGGAGTGCCGAGTGAGATTACCAGCATTGAGGCCAAGGCCAACAACGCGAGCCAAGCCATCATCGTTCGTGAGCGATCGACCCGCATCACACGATCTCCCCGTGGTCAGTGTTAGCCGGCGTGTTTGCGTTTTCGGTCTAACGACGGCGGCGACGGGCCACCAGACCCAGGCCAACCAGGCCGAACAGGGCCATGGCAATCGTCGCCGGTTCCGGAACGACCGCGCCACCAACGACGACCAGATCGAACGGCACCAACGGCGCGCCGAGGCCCGTGCTGACCGTGTTGTCGGTCAGGAAGGCCGACAAAGCGGCCAGGTCCATTCCGAGCGGGAAGACAAAGCCGATGCTCGCCGGCAGTCCAGGCGTGCTTAGTGCCGCTTCGGCCAACTCGGTTGTCAGGCTGGTCGTCACACCACCGAGGATCGGCGTGTGGCCACCGGGCAGAAGGCCACCGGCACTCTTGAGCGAGTAACCAATCAGCCCCGCGGCGCCATCGAGATCGAAGACGACTTCACCCGTGTCGGCGTCGTAAACAAGATCCGGAATGGCCGGATCGCCGGCCGCAGCGGCGGCCAGACCACCCGCTTCGTCGAGTGGGCCGGTGAAGGCACCGAACATCGTAATGATGTCGGAGATATCGACGTCGCCATCGCCTTCGGGACACACACCATCGTGACACGGGTTATTACTCGGATCGCCCTCCACGTCGCCTTCGGCACGGGTCTTACAGAACGAACCGGGACCGGTGAAGTTCGTGAAGGCGGGCAGGATATCATCGATATCGACATCGCCATCGCCGTCGGCATCGCCGAACAGACAGAGATTCGGAGTCGCCATGAAAATCTCGAAGTCGTTGCCGTCGTCGCCGTACCACACGATCGTGTCCGTGTCTTCGTCAATTTGCGGTGACAGTTCATCCAGACTGTTGTCGGTCAACTGCGTGGTGGTTGCACCGTCGTAGACCATAATTTCGTAGTCGGAGTTGAAACCATCGACCGTGCTTTGCCAGACCACGCTACCACCGGCGGACACGTCCGGATTTTCGTCTCGAATGGCGTCGTTGTCGGTCAGCTTGGTCGTGGTCACACCGTCGTACAGAAAGATCTCGTCATCGTTGACCTCGAAGGGAAACGTCGGGTATTCGTTTCGCACCCAGGTCACGTAATCGCCCGCGATTTCGGCGTCGCTGTCCTTCTCGCCGTTGTTGGTGAGCCAGGTGGACGAAACACCGTCGTAGTAGACGATTTCAAAGGTGTCGCTGGAGAGATAGCCGTTGGTCCAGACCGCCTTGTCGCCGGAGATCTTGACGTCGTGTCCGTAACGTTGGTTTTGACCGAGGTCATTTATTTGCGTCGTCGAGTTGCCATCGTACAAGGCCACACCGGTGTCACTCGACAGGTAGATCTCGTAGTGATAGGCAACATTGTCGCCCGAGATTGCTGGACCGATGTGATAGTGATTGTTATCGCTGGCAATCACCGATGTCGTGTTACCGTCGTACAACATGACGTCGTTATATTGGGTCGGACTGTCGTTGGAGGCCCACACGACGTTGTCTCCCGAGATCGCCGGTGCTCCGTCGTAATCGCTGTTGTTACTCAGCTGCGTCGTTATCGACGTCGAGCCGTCGTAAAGAAAGACTTCCCAGTCGTTGCCATCCCAGCCCAGCCAGGTCACCTTGTCGCCAGAGATGTCGTAATAGTTGTCTTCGTAGCTGTTGTTGGTGATCTGCGTGGTGGTCGTGCCGTCGTAGAAGTAGAGTTCGGCACTGCTGCCGTTGCCGGCTCTCCAGACAACGTTGTTGCCGGAGATTTTGGGTTCATAGTTATCGGTGCTGTCGTCCGTCAGCTGGGTGACCTGATAGGTCACGGCCGATGCCTGGGCGGCTAGTGCGCCGATGGCGGCGAGTGTTAGCAAACTTACCAGCCCAAGGCGTTGAAGAGTGGCGATCTTGTTCATGTTCTTACCCCATGCAAGAGAATGAATTGTCAGGTTCTGTGATGTTTCCTGTCGACCGTTGAGCCCATGCCCCGGTCGATCGGCAAGCTCGAGTCCCACGCGGATGCCCGCTGAGAAGAGTTGCCCTAACTCTGGTGCCGAGCCTTCCCCCATTTCAGATCTACCAAGCGAAGTTACCGAGAAACGAAAAAAGCTGCTCGATTAATCACTCTCCTTGGCGACCGATCGCGACAAGGCGACGGGCGTCGAGTGATGAATCAGGCAGCTTTCGTCTCGTTGGCAATTCCCCAAATGGATAGAAATTCAATAGCAGACCCGCTAGAGCCGAGTAAACCCCTTGCCGCGGCTTGGCGGCAAGCGTTTCTTGCCGATTCTTGTCAATCGTCACATGCCTGCTCTGCGGGGCACTCTCTCGCTGGGGTACCTGTGCCCCAGGCTGGTGTCGCAAGTAGATGTAGAGCCGAGGGTTGGAGTGGTATCACCCGGCCAAAGAACCTTTGACCAGCTGCTGGCTCCGGTCCGCCTGAAGAGCGAAAACGGTCAACAAAAAAAGCCGCCCCTGCGCGAGGCAAGGACGGCTGTTGGTGTTCACGCTTCGTGTGACGAGTCGCCTAGCCGTAGCCGGGACCATCGTCTTTGCGTTTTCGGTTTAACGACGACGTCGTCGAGCGGCCAGTCCGAGTCCGACCAGGGCCATGGCGGCCATGGCGACCGTCGCCGGTTCCGGAACGACCGCGCCACCGACGACTACCAGATCGAACGGTACCAAAGGAGCACCGAGGCCCGTGCTGACCGTGTTGTCGGTCAAGAAGGCGGTCAAGGCAGCCAGGTCCATACCGAGCGGGAAGACAAAGCCGATGCTCGCCGGCAGTCCAGGCGTGCTCAGCGCGGCTTCCGCCAATTCGGTCGTCAGGCTGGTCGTCACACCACCGAGGATCGGCGTGTGGCCACCCGGCAGGAATCCACCGGCACTCTTGAGCGAGTAACCGATAAGTCCCGCGGCACCATCGAGATCAAAGACGACTTCACCAGTGTCGGCGTCGTAGATCAAATCCGGAATGGCCGGATCGCCGGCATCCGCGGGTCCAATGAGGGCACCACCCGCTTCATCTGGCGCGGGTCCGGTGAAGGCGCCGAACATGGTCAGAATATCGCTCACGTCCACGTCACCATCGTGTCCGACGGCGTCATTCGTGGCCGTGCTGGGGCCATGAACGTCGCCCGTGGCCCGCGTCTTACCGAACGAACCGGGGCCGGTGAAGTTGGTGAAAGCGGTGAGGATATCGGTTCCGATGTCCACAAAACCGTCGCAGTTGGTGTCGCCGATATCACAACCCGAAAGACTGGGCAGGCTCACCGTGATGGGCGTATTGGGATCGGATTCGATACCGTAGCCGATGATTTCCAGTTGATGCCGGCCAGGCAGGTCGTTAATCAACACAAAGCCGTAGTAGGCGTCGCCTCCCCGCTCGATGAAGAAGCCGAGGGCACCGAAGGGATCGCCGCCGTTGTTGTCGACAAAGCGATCATCGCCCGCGGCATCATCGGGAGGCGTAAACGTGGCTCCACCTTCGATCGGTACGAAGATCGAGGCGTTCGACAGGCCGCTAAACGGAGTGGCTGAAGTGCTGGTCACGGTTTGCGTGAAGTTGTTGCCGGGGCCCACGGTTTCACCGATGGCAAAGCTGGTGGGGATGCCCAGTCCGGCCGAATCGATCGAGTCGACCGCCAAGCCGTTGAAGGTTGGGTTGCCACCGACCGCCGAACGCGTTCCAAAGAACAGGCTGTCTTGCTGTCCGCCGCCGGAAAAGTTGTACGTGGTGTAGACAAAATAGAGTTCTTCATCGTCGGCGCTCGGAATGCCGCCGGTCGCGGGTGTTCCCGTGTCGAAGCCAGTCTCGTCGAGAACGTTGCCCGAGGTTCCGCTGAAGAAGTTTCCACTGGCCGGATTACCATCGGTATCGCTGACATACAGGACATTGCCGAAGTTGCCCGGCGAGGTGTCGAGGCTGGCGGCGATATTCTCGGAGCCAGCGGGGCCAAAGTCGAGCGTGTCATTGTTCACGAGCAACGGGCTGCCCGAGAAATCGGCCGTCATCGGAACGGCCTGCGCGAGATTCGCGCCGACAAACAACACGATGGCCGTTGAGGCCATCAGAAAACAAAACCGTGAGGGTCGCGTCATGGTCGATTCTTCCTTTTTACAAGTTACCTGTATGTGGAGGGTGCCCAGTCTATAAAATGCCGTCTGGAAATTGCTGCAAGAGAACGCTGCAAGAATTCGCCTGTCGATAAATCCCTTCGAGTCCGTCAAAGATTGTCAAAGACAGACGAGAACCCCAATTATAGTGGCAACCATCAAGGCAACGCAAATTTCTTGCGCGGGTTATTTGAGGCACCGTTAACCGGCGGTAAAGCGGTACTATTGCGCAAAAAACGCTAAGAATGAGTTATTCGAGAGCCCGCATGCATACGCGGTATCGGCCTCAACAGCTGGGTGAGCCGCCAGCCATCGGCGGTTGCTGTCGGCAACCAGCCGCTCCGCTGGCACCAATCCCAGCAAAATCCTGAGGACGCCAGTCGTTAAGGGCGTGCCAGGCGGGCCTGCTCGATCAGCGTGCCCTCCTCGTCGGTGAGAGTCACGCCGCGGGGCGAGTTGATCACCTTCAGTCCGCCGCCTAGCGAGACGACCTGTTCGCCGTCGTTGGCGGTTTCGAGTTGCTCGGCCGCTGTGGCCTGCTCCCCAAAGTCAATCACGCTCACGAAAGCGACGTTCTGCCCTTCTTGGCGAACAACCAACACCGAGCGCTGTTTACCGCCCTTGCCCTTTATGCCGCGGGCGGTGGTGATTTCACCCGGACTCAGCACCCGGACATGTCCCTGGGGCTTGAAGCTCATCACGGCCGGCGCCGTGGCGTGGCGCAATTCCGTGATATGTCGATAGCCGTACGCTTCCGACAGGGGCCCCGGTTCATCCGGCGCGTGGTTGGCAAACTCGCCATCGACGTGCAGAGCATAATCGTAGGTATGCTGCTGATCGCTCTGACAGCGAAAGAAATCGACGAGCACCCCGTCGATCAACACGACGGTCCGTTCCAGCCGCACCCCTTCGTAGGCGTCTTCGCAGTCGGCTCGAAACACCTTGAGTCGTTCGCCCGGATGAAACATCAGCGGGCGTCCACGGACCACATTTCCCCCGGAGGGAATTGCCCATTCATCATCGCCGTCGCCTTGGGGCGCTTGCGACTTCTCGTCGACCGTCACGGTATTGTGGGCGATCGTTTGCCGATCCCAAGTGAGATACTTCTTCGCTCCGTACCCAAAATACTTCACCTCGCGAATCGCTTTGCGCCGCCCGTCGCTGACCACGATGGAGAGTTTGTCGGCGTGCGAGTGGCCGGAGCCCCAGCGGCCGAACGTCATGCCGACACCGACCGCGTCGGCGGCGGCGCTTTGACGCAGCAGGGCGTAACCACCGTTGGGCAACAGTGTGCAGGCGTTCTCGTGGCGGCCGGTCCGCCCGATCGTCGCATCGTCGGCCAGGCTGAAGGAACCGGCCGGCAGATCGGGTTCCATCCACATCAGTTCCGTCGGCGAGCGAAGTCGGGTTCTGTCGGAGAGCTGAGGTTTGTCCCAGGGACGAGCCACGCGGGGCAGACGCGCGGCCATGGCAAATTTTGGATCGCCATAGGCTCGCCAGGCCGCCTCATAGTAGCGTCCGGTGAAGAAATCATCGTTGCCAGCGTTGGCCACCACCGGCACGCTGCCATCACTAAAGGTGCGATAAAACAGCGCGTCGAGCATCGGCTTAATCGTCTTGGGGCCGGCCGCGCCAAAGGTTCGTTCTATGTCGGCCCCCGCGTCGAGCGGATGCGAGGGGACCGATAGATTCCACAGGTCGATGCCGCTGTGACGAGCCGCTTCCATCAACAAGAAGTAGCTGTCGGTGGTAAACGATTGATAGCCAAAGGAGCGTTCGTAGAAAATACCGTCGGACATCAGCGACCACGCCACGTGCTGCACAAATCCGTCACGCAACAGGCGACCCTCTTCGTCGCGATAACCGTTCAGGGCTTCGTCGATCAATTCTCGATCGTTGATACAAAACCCGACCATGCCGACACCGGCCAAAGCTCGGGCTCGCCAGTTGCTGCGATAGTGATGATTGCAAATCCGCAGCACGTTTCCGGCCGGGCGGAGCACTTCTTCTTCAATCGCGACCTTGTCGTCGTCGCTCAGCACACCCGACTGGTAGATCAAGTCGTAAGCGGTGGCATAATCGCCCGCCCAGCGCGTCTCGTCGAGTGTCGACGACATCGCTTTGCCCTTGGTACGGGTAACGGGATAGTTTTTATAGAGCGGTACATAGGCCAACAAAATCTCGGCGGCCGCTTCGGCAAACGGTCGTTCGTCGGTCAGCACATAGGCCAGCGCGAACTCGTTGGCCTGGGTGCTGATGTGGCGATTTCTGCCGCCGCGCTCGCTGTTGCCTTCCGTAGGTGGCAGCGGAACGTCGTCGAGCCGCTCTCGGGTGCGGGTGAGAAAATCATCGACGAACTTCTTCAGCCACGGCTCTCGCTCAATCCAGGCCTTCAGTTCGTCGATCTCCTGGTTGTTGAGAAATAGTCGCGGATGCTCCGGCAGCTCCGCCGGCACCTCGACGCGAAAGTCCTTAAGCTGCGCGTGGGCCGTGGTCGGATGTCCCACCAAGCAGACTATCCCCAGAGAGAAAAACAACAGCGAACCGACGATTCGCGAGCGCGGATTCCAATCACAGAAGTTCACAGTCTTGCTCTCCATGGGATACAGGCGGGATGTTCGCGGTCAACGAATCAACGCAACCGCCAGGGCTCACGCTTCATGGCTGGCCCGCGCATCTGCGGTAAGCGAAAAGCGTCTTTGCCAACGCTCCGGCTGAGGAAGCCGGGCAACCCTGGCGTGAGTGGGAAGGTGCCGCCATTGTAGTCGAACCACACGGTCGACACAGGGTCAGTTGCTCGCCGGTCCAAGTTCTACCCATGGAGAGTGGGCGACTTGCAGAGGAACAGAATGAAATTACCTCGAAACAGCGACTTATTCCGCCGCTTTTCCGGCCATGCCGTAGGCTTCGATGATCGCCTTGATGCTGCGATATTGGGCCCGCCAGGCGTTGGGGCTGTAACCGCCTGCCAGCGTCAGCACGACCGGAACGTTGCGCTCCACCGACGCCGCGACGATCGCCATGTCGCGCCGCACGATTCCCTCTTCGGTCATCGCCAGCTCCGCCAGCGGATCGCCCTGCAGGGTGTCGCAGCCCCCGACGATGAACACGATGTCGGGCTGGGACCGTTCAAACAGCTTGGGCAGCGCCGCGTTCAAGATGGTCATGAACGTTTCGTCGGTAGTGCCCGCCTCCAGTTCGATATCCCAGTCGCTGGTTTCTTTCGGCGTCGGGTAGATGTCGCCTTGGTGCATCGAGAAGGTGTAAGTTGACTCATCGCCCGCCAGGCAGACGGTGGTGCCGTTTCCTTGATGGGCGTCGACGTCGATAATCAGCGCGCGCTGGATCTTGTTCTCTTTTTGCAAGCGACGAATGGCGATCGGCACGTCGGCAAACACGCAAAAGCCTTCGCCGACATCAATTTTGGCGTGGTGATAACCTCCGCCCAGGTTCACTGCGACCCCATGTTCCAGAGCCTGGCGGGCGGCCAATAGTGTGCCCCCGGAAGCGCGACGAAACGGCTTGAGTACCCGCGAGCGGATCATCCACTTGGGCAATACGCGGAGCGGTTCGGCCTCCAGGTAGGCGATGATCTGATCTTTGTCGTGCAGGCTGTCGAGGAAGTCCTGGCTTTGGACGAGCAGGATATCTTCGTCCGTGATCGCTTGCGGATCGAGTGTTTGCTGCCGGGTAAGCAACTTGTCCGCCAACAGAGCGGCATGGATCTTGCGATACTTGTGGATGTCGAACGAGTGTAGTCGTTCCAGCCCGCCCAGCGAAATCAAGTAGTCGGGCGAATAGACAATCGACACGCGTCCGTCACCGGCGACCTGTTCGGCTGCCGACTCCTGCTCCTGGGGGCTCAACTTGGCGGCGGCCTTCACCTTGGAGACCTTGTCGTTCTTCACCTCGGGCTCCTGCTTAACCTTCGACTTGATCGGCGCGCATCCGCTTGCCAGCAGTGTCGCGAGCACCGAGAAAGCAAGATATCTTAGAGCAATAGATCTCATAGCCTGGCCCCACCCTTTTCCAAGAATCTTGTCCTCCGCCCCGGAGCAAAACGGCAACGGGCTTGAGTATTCTACTCCGTCGCGCTCCTCTAGTAGAGCAAATGGACCGCTAGTAGAGCAATTGAAGTTTCTTGTTCCGCAGTCGCAATTCACCCGCGCCCCGATTGGTGACTTCAGTCCCTTCGACGTTGAGTAAGAATAGGTTCTTCATGTTCGGGACGTGCTTCAGACCCCGATCGGTGACGTCGGTCCCGTCGAGCTGCAGGCTCATGATGCTCGGCATGCCACTGATTGCCAGCAGACCGTCGTCGTCGACAGGGGAGCCGCTCAGAACGACGAATTGCAGCGTCTTAAGGTTTGTTAATTCTGCGAATCCGCTACCGGTGACTTCGGTGTTCTTGAGCCACAAGATATGGAGTCGCTCCAGACCGGAGAGTCTGGCGAGACCCGCGTCGGTGATCGGGCAATTTTCGAACCTCAACTCCACGAGGTTCTTCATCTGCGCGATTTCTTCCAAGAGTTGGTCACTGATCTTGGGGCATTGGAGCGAAAGGAAATCGACCTCGCTCAGTTCGCCTAAGAAATCGAGGTCTTCGTCTCCCATGCGATCGGACCGTAGTCTCAGATTGGTGATCGGTCGCAGCAAGTCGAGTTCGATTATCGACTCCTTGAAGTCGTCGGACACTTCGAGATCCGACGCGATCGCGACACGAGCGGTACCCTCTTCCAGTTTCTTCTCAGCAGAGGGGTCGCGCGGCGGAACAACCGTCATTCCTGGCGGCGGTGGTCCAGCCGGCTTGACCTTTTTCATTGGCTTCACCGCCTGAATTTCGAACCCGGGCAACTCCGTCGCCATCTCGACGATCAATTCTTGCTCGGGTTGTTCAAAGCCACCGAGCATCGCCTCGACGCGAGGGTCCGGCTCCGACGGCTGGCTGGAGCAGGCGGATACAGAAATCAGGATCACGGTGATCCAAGACCATCGAAATCGTCTAGATGGATGCCGCTTCACGTGTTTCCCTTGTCGAACGTTCCACTTCTAAGGTTGTCTTCGAGCTGCGCGGTCACCCGTGCAAAGGGATCACGAAGCCGCCGCTAGTCCACTCGATCCGACCTGGGCGGCTGATTCTGCGCGCGAGTTGTCCGGTCTGCGCTTACTGCCCGGCAGCAAAGCGATAGTAGACTTCCAGGCACATGCTGGCGGAAACCGTTTCCCAAAGACGGCCACAGTTTCCGATGAGATGGGTTGAATCACCGAGATACCAACTACCACGGATGTGCCCTTCGGTCTCGGGCGCTTCATCTTCGAGTAGCAGTTTCTTCATGGCCGCCTCCCAGGTCGTCCAATAATCGCCTCCCATGTGTCGCATGAACTGATTGGCGTAATAGTTCTTGTACGATTCTCTTTCCATGCCGCCGGAGATTCGTTGCAATTCGTAGTCGCCACTTGTCTTCATGGCATTGGAGAAAGGCGACGCTCCGGTGATGAGCGACAGGTATCGACCAATATGCGGCGAGCCACCGGAAGCGTAGGTCGCGGCAGGAAACATATTCGGCCAGGCGAGATAGTAGAAATCGGTACCATGCATGCCATACTGCGGATCGCCTTGTTGGTTAGCCGATAGCTCACCGAGCATATGATGGATGCCTTGCATGGTGCCGCGCGAACTCATCGCCTCGTAATCGATGCCGAGCGAGCCAGCTGCTTTGATGGCCTGCACCATCCAACTGCTAACCGACATATCGGTCCAGTCCTGGCAGTTGTATCGCCAGCCCCCACTGTATTGTGGCCAGGCGTGATAGTCGTGCTGACAAAGGGTAATGCGACGCACGGCGGCCGTACAGGCTTGCGTCAAATCGGTTTCGTTGACCTCGCCAAAACCGGACGAACGACAAACCCCCAACCCTTCGAGTAGGGCCAGAGTGCCCATGCCTTGGTCGTACCCGTTGTAGGATTCTCCAACCGTGCCCGATTCGGTACCGCCGGCAGACTCCGGTTTCACTTGAGAAATCAAATAGTTGAGACCCTGCGTGACGACCTGGCCATATTTGCCGTGGGTGGGGCCGAAGCCGGCACCCAAGAAGGGCAACAAAGCCATGCCGGTGGCGGAGACAAAGTGTCCCCCTTCGCCTCCTTCATTGGGACATTCCGAGTTGCACGGTTCGGGCACCGCGATATAAGGACAGGTCGCCCCGCCGTGCTGGAAGCTCCAGTGGCCTCCTTCGTACTGATGGCGAGACAGCCAGTTCATCGCTTGCTCGACCGCCTCTTCGGTCTCTTCATCCGCCCCATAGTCTTCGGCGTAGTACTTACGACACTCGCGGCCTTCGTAGCCCTCGGGGCAGCCGCTGCTGCGACTGCTGTGGGCACACTCGATGCGAACCGCGTCGGCGACCACGTTGCCGTCGGCGTTGTCCGACAGGATAACCGTCACCGAGTCGGTCTTGATATCGTAGGCACCCAGTCGATACCAGGTGCGGCCATCGCCGTCGATATCCATGCCGAGATAGCTCTTCGACTGATTCACCGGCACGGTGTCGAGACGTTGAGCACCGTCGTAAATGGTAAACGGGGCATTGGTGGCCTGGCTCTCCTTGGGAGCAAAGTAAGTCCAAATGCGGTACTCACCCGGCACGACAGCATTGAACTTATACGTAGCGGTATTGTTTCCGGCGCCCGGAATAATCCAATCGTGAGAACCACCGTGGGCGTCTTCGGGCGACTCTTGTTGCCAATTGCCCGCGGCGGTGTAGCCCTGTCCTCCATTATCGACCGGCGGAGGAAGATCGTCGAAGCAGCGATCGGAGTAATAATCTTGACTATCCCCACATTCGATTCGCACCGCGTCGGCGATGACAAAATGATCTTCGGCCGTCGGGTCAGTCGGCGCTCCAGCCGCTCCGGAGAAGACAACCTTCAAGGTATCGGAATCGATCTGATATTCGCCGATCGGGTACCAGCCTGCTTCACCCTCAATCAACGGAGTCTTGCCTTCGCTGCTGGCGAAGTTGGTCGAGGACATTTCCTGATTGACGGTTACCGAGCCAACCTCCGAGTTGTCGTCGTAAATGGTGATTGGCGCCGCTGCGGAATGATAAGGTTGGCCGTACCAGTGCGCCCACACCTTGTATTTGCCGGAGTCGACTTGGAACGTAAACGTCGCCTTCTGTGCCGTCTCGGGCGCGTGGCAACCTTCGGCCTGCTTGTGATCGCCTCCATAAGGCAAGCCGTCCGCGGTTGCCGCATTGTATTCACCCGGTAGCGCGGGCGTATCAGGGTTATTGTCCGATAGCGCGATGCCACGGAAATTGGCTGTCATCAAACCGGGAGCCGGCATGAAAAATCCGGGGAAAATCTCGACCTCACCATCGTAGTTGTTTGATTCGTTGTAGTCCGACAACTCGAAATAGGTCGAGTCGGCGTCGTCCGCGACCACCATCGTCTCTCCGCAAGTGCTCTCGTCGAGCGGTGGATAGTCGGGATCGGTAAAGGTCGGCGGCTCCTCGGGCGGGATCGTCACCGGCGGACTGACCGTCTCCGGCGGTGTGTCATCGGTGCATCCTTCAAGTTCCATTTGGCTGTCTTGGTTTGGTCGCCAATAGCGTCTCCAAAGTTCGCAGATCCGCGGGTCGATGTCCTCCGGCTGGTACGGCTTGACCGCACCGGTATGGAGCAGGGTGTTCATCCCCTGGATGTGTCGCGCAGCGTACTCTCCATCATCGGCCGACCAACTGTCTTGTTCCTCAATCGTATCGACGACCAGCTCCGCGACCGTCTTTTTGTAATCGAGCAACACGATCCGGCTACCGTCGCGATCGTCGAAACGATAAGCCCGGGTGTTCATGCCGTAACTCGAGGCTTGGTCTGTATCGAGATCGTCCGGGCAGAAAAAGACACCATCTCCGGAACCGACATACTCGGCAATTTTTTCCACCCAGTCGTTCGACCTGATTTCGACCCCGTCCTTCATGGCGCGGTCCATGCCGACGAAGATTTGCTTCTGATTGTTGAAGCACTCACTCTGACGCTGAGCGGCAATGGCGTTGCTCACCGATGGAATGAGCAGGGCCAAGAGGATGATCACGATCGCGATCACCACCAGCAGTTCAACAAGAGTAAAACCCCGACGCGACTTCTGGCCAAAGGAGACGCTGTGCATATCTGTTTCCAAGAATGAGTCGATGTGCCCCGAATCAATCTTACCTATCGCGCCCGCCGAGCCGACTTCTCGCGCAACAACGAATCGAGCTGTTCGACTCGGATGGTTCGATAGGGGTAATCTACTGAACATCAGGGATGTCCGGCAAATCGAGTTTCTTCTCGTTCCTTTAGACTGGCCTGCCTTGCCTATCAATATATCAAATTCTCGGCGGTGTCTCGACCTCGAACTGGATTTCTGAGGACTTTTTGCCCCAGCGGCAGGCTGTTTATGCCGAGTGAGTAGACAAAGCCGGGGTTTACCCCGACATCCGAGCCCTTATCTCAGCCCGCTTCGCCATGGCGCAAACAAGGTATAATCGCCCTTTTCGGCGACCTACCCCCTGCGCGTCCCCCTTGTGTGCGAAGCGTTTTCGAGACGAACCGATGGAATCCCTGCTAGCCGACTCCGACGTGCAACTCATGCTCACCCAGGTGAGCCGATTCTGCACACGGTCGATCCGGTCTCGTCTCAACCAGCCGGGTGAAACGCTCTCGTCCGAATCTTTGCAAGAGCTGACGACCGAGGCGACCGATCTGGGGTTGCTCCATTTTGACAGCCACCCGGCGGCCGGCCTGTGGGACACGCTCGGTCAACCGGTGTGCGAATCCGAACAGGGAATCTCGTTTTCCGTTGCCGCCCTGCGCTTGGTCGCGCGCGAGAGCGCCACGCTGGCGTACCATTTGCATCAACAGGCGCTGGCCGCTGGAATCTGTCGCGCTCTCCAACTGCCGGTCGAGCGCGACACGGTTGTCGCGCTGCAAGGCCGCTACGGTTTGGCCCGCGGAAGTTTGGCGCGATGGCTGCAAGGTCGCTCCCTCTCCGAGTCCGACGCAGAAATGTTGGGCGACTACTTCTTGGGGCCCGCCGCTGACGAGACCGCCAACATGGATGAAGCGAGCCAGCGGCCACCTCGGCTGTTTCACTCCGACAAAGAATGGCGGCGATTGTTGGTTCCCTGTTTCGCTTCCCCGGCGATGTCGTGGGTCGTTTACGATCGGCAGCAACTCGTCACCGAATCGCTCTCGCATAGCCACGGACTCGACGGATTGGCTACCTGGCAATGGCGCACCGGCGACGACTCGCCCCGCCGACAGGCCCACGACCGCGAGACCTCGCGAGCGATCTATCGCCAGGCGCTGGCCGCCAACGCCCAAGCGCTCGTCGCCATCGGTCTCGGCGCGCTCCAGCAGGGTCTGGCCCAGGCCCAAGAGTACGCCGCCCTGCGGGTGCAAGGTGGCAAGCCGATCGTCGAGCACGCCGCCGTCGCCCGGCTGTTGGCCACAGGCACCAGCACCGCGGACACGGTCGAGGCACTCCTGAAGCACTCGAGCCAACTCCCATTCACAGCCGAACACCTGGGCATGGTACTCGGCATGCGCGCCCAGGCCCACAACCTGCTCTGCGCGGCGGCCAACGATGCCATGCAAGTCTTCGGCGGAGCCGGCTACATCCGCGAAACCGGGCTGGAACGCATCGTCCGCGACAACAATCATCTCCGCCAACTCGACGGCACCCCCGACGAACTCCTGCTCTTCCTGGCCGAATGGCAGCGAGAAGATTGACGAAGCGCGTCTCACTTGTCCGTTGCCGCGCCCTGCTTCGCCGCTCCATCCACCAATTCTAACAAATCGGCCGCCACTTCCCGCGCGCGTCGATTTTCCTGCTCGGCCGCCGCGGTCACCAGTGTCTGGCGGTTGGGGTAACCCGATTGCCCCGGCTGTCGCTCGCCGATCGTCTTGCGCATCGTCTCTACGTCCGCTTCATGAAGCTCGTCGTCCGCGGCCAGGCAGATGAACGGCGAAGAGGCCTTCACCTCGTCCTGGTTCCAGGACTTGTTCGCAGCGAGGTCGTAGACCAAATAACAACGGTTATCCCAGCGAATGCCGACCAGCCGGCGATCGCCGGTCAGATAGAGCTGCCCATAGATGTCCTCGGCACCTGCCGGTCGAATCACCGAGGCCCAACTCCGCGGCGAGTCGCCGTTGGTGGTGCCCAACACTTTGTAACGACTGCCCCACCAGCTTTCCGCTTCCACGCGCGTCAGCGCCATGAGTTGGCCTTGCAGAAAACTGCTGTCGCAGAAGACATAGGTTGCCCCGTCGTCGGTGGTGATCCGCCCATGCGTCGTCCAGCTATCGGCGTTGATCACGGCGTGAAACAACACGGCCATCGGAAAAGCGCATATCGCCAGCAGCAGCGCGAACACAGGATACCGCAGCCAGTGGCGGCGGAAAGAGACGATCCCCATCACAAACAGCAGCACCGCCCCGCCCGCCAACCCATAGAACGAGGTGTACATTACCACGGGGCTGAGAATCGTAATCGTGTCGTGCGTTGTGTAGTCGTTAGAGCTAAACGCGCGGTGGGTCTCCCAGCTGTTGGGTAACTGCGACCAGCCGACCAACAGGAGCATGAACAGACAGTAGAGGAGAATGGAAGGTCGTCGGCCCATGAAGTTTGCTAGTTGGGAAAAGAAGGATTGGTTCACGGCCTCAATAGAGTCATTCGCCGGACAACGGCAGATATTGTGGCCGCCCGCCCGCCGGTCTCCGGGCAACTCTAGCATAACTTTGTTATGGAGCGGTCTCCTGACCGCTCCATGGCCTCGACCGCCGGTCTCCCGTTACTATCTACTCACGCGATCACCGATCTCATGTCGCCCACCACAACAAGAGCGTTAGTTCGCGGCCTTATTCAACTCCGCCAACACCGCTTCGCTGATGTCGAGTGCCGGATCGGAGTAAACGAAGAACACCTTCTCCAGCGACTTCTCGTCCTGGTAACGTTCTTCTTCCGTGCGTGTTCTGCCGGCGTGATGGAGGACCAGTGCGATCCGATGCCGCTCGGCATACTCCCCCGCCACCCGACGAACCCGAGCCCGACTGCGGGCTTCGATGGCTCTTCGATTTCTGTCAAGCCGAAGGGCTTCTATTCGTAGTTGGATCCATTGACGCTCACATCGCGGTCGATCTGCCGTCAGATGACGAGAATACTTGCCGAGGCTGGTCGAAGACGTTCGGCAGTGTCCCCACCCTTCCCCTAGCTTGTGGCGATTCGTCTGGAGAAACGCCTCCATCTTGTTGGCGTGCGCCGCCAGTTGTTCTTGGATTCCGAGCCACTCTTGTTGCTGCGGGGCGTAGTGACCCCAGATCCATTCCATGTCGACGACCGCTATGCTCAGCTCGGTCGTTGAATCTTCAGTCTCACCTCTGGCGGTTTGTGGTGACGAAGTTGTTTCCTGCCCCGCCGCGAGACCAGGCATTGCCAGACAGATCGCCGTCAGGAAAATCATCCAGTAGACTTTCGACGGACATGTGGTAGATGACATGCGGATCCTCCATGATCCCTCGTTGTGACTCGTGTTGTGTAGCGGTCTCCCCACCTGGTTGTGTAGCGGTCTCCTGACCGCTACACCCCCTCGACCGCAGGTCTCCCACTACTACCGACCGTCGATCGCACAGCGCACTTTGCCCACAACAACGGCAATGACTCAACCGAAACTCTTCAACGGCGGAGTGTACGGGCCGCCTTGCCAGTCTTCCAAGGCCATTCGACTGGAACTGATAGCAGAGACCTGTTGCGGAGCGGTCACCCTCGTTTTCACCCAGTGTTATGGAGCGGTCTCCTGACCGCTCCATCGCTTCGACCGCAGGTCTTCCGCTATTACCTACCGTCGATCGCCGATCGCAGCACCGTGATCAAGAGCCGATAATATCCCTCGCTGACGCTTCGGGCTAGTAGTTGTCGCAACGAATGGGCTCTGGTAGCGACCACTGTCGACCACCGCTTCGACCGCAGGTCTCCCGCTAATACTTACTCTCCGTCGCCGGTCGCAAATCGCAAGCATCCGTTAACACGACCTCGCTTGCGGCGGGCGAAAAAAACTCTACCTTGGTCTTCCGTTCCGTCCACCCAGCATCTCTATACCCGCTCGCGGCCCTGCCATGTCGGAGTCTTCGCCTGCCACCGCCGAGCCGCTCTTGCATGTGGTATTGCACGAGCCTTGCATTCCGCAGAATACCGGCAACATCGGGCGGACCTGCGTGGCGGTCGGCGCCAAGCTCTGGCTGATTCGGCCGCTCGGTTTTCAGCTCGACGAGAAACACCTGCGGCGGGCCGGCATGGACTACTGGCCGCTGTTGGACTACGAGGTGGCCGACAGTTGGGCGGAGGTGCAGCAGCGACTGCCCGACCGTCCGGTCTGGTGCCTGACCAAGACCGCCAGCTCTCTGGTGTGGGATGTGGAGTTCACGCCCGGCGACGTGCTGTTGTTCGGCAGCGAAACTTCCGGGCTGCCGGCCGATATCTTGTCGCACGATCCGCGGCGCAATCTCAAGTTGCCGATGCGAGAAGAGGTTCGCAGTCTGAATCTGGCCAGCACCGCCAACACGATTGTCTACGAAGCGGTCCGCCAATTCGGCGGCCTGGCCTAAGCGGTTTATCAGTGGTTCCTCTCGTTGTGGAGCGGTCTCCCGACCGCTCCACCGTCTCGACCGCAGGTCTCCAAGACGACCTCTCCGCCATCCACCGAACACGATTGGAACGACCGGCGAACTAGTCGGCCCACTCAGAGTGACCAGTCAGTTTGAAGCTTTACTTTTCTCCACCAGTTGCTAGGTTGAGCGGTAGCGCGTGGCTCAATCAAGATACCGCGCGCGTTCACAGGCTAACCTAAATCGTCAGCGTTTGTGAGA
>Ga0180438_10002340_pt1 | contig 31167 bp, 25 predicted proteins | sample SS_ome_12_FD_132455 | JGI IMG/M metagenome (GOLD analysis project Ga0180438, IMG submission 132455) | Hypersaline lake sediment archaeal communities from the Salton Sea, California, USA - SS_3_D_2 metaG | ecosystem: Environmental > Aquatic > Non-marine Saline and Alkaline > Hypersaline >...
GTTCGCCATGAATATAGTCATCAATATCATGGGACCCTCACCAGTTCTACCAGAACCTCTCCGTCCGGAGAAATAAATTGGCGATCAGGTTGGCAGGGAGTATTCATTCTGGAAGGCACAATTAGCGCACCTTCCCGCTATTGATTCTATTTGATTGATTGACTGCGCCGAACCTGGCAATCTTTCTTTGAAAGCACAAGCTTTTTTAAAGAACGAACAGGTTCAATTTCCTGTCCGCAAGCAAAGATTCCGATTATCAAAAGACCAAGAATTACCATGGTTAAACTATAATTTCTATCGACCAAATTATTGTCCCTCCTGTGAAAAAATCCAGAGAAAAACCAATTCTCAGGCACCCTCTATGCTATTTTACTTTTTTCCCGGGTGGGTGGCTTGAAGAACATTTTCTATTTCTTTTCACGCTTTCGTTTGACCACCCCCAGGGTAATGTCATCGTATTGAGGTGTTTCGCCTGTAAAGGAGTCGACATCCACGAGAATCCCTTCCAGAATTTCCCGCGATTCCTTACCTTTCAACTTTGATATAGATTGCCAGAGGTTTTGTTCTCCAAAAAGATCATGAAGGTGGTTCTCTGCATCCGTAATTCCATCAGTGTACATAACTAAAAAATCACCCGATCCTAAAACCTCAGCCCGCTGGTTCCATATTTCCTGTTTATAAATCCCCAACGGTATCCCTGTTCGCTTCAATTCCTGAAGTGGCCCACCATTTATCTTTCTCACCAATAGCGGGGGGCAGTGACCAGCATTGCAGTAAACCATCTCACCGCTTTTCAGATCGAGTATCCCGTAAAATATGGTTATAAATTGGGAGGCGGTTGTGTAATCCAGGATGCGCTGGTTGACAATATTAAATACTTGCTCAGGCTGGGAGGGATAATCTGTCACATATGTTCTTAACAACGCGTAACTCAACGCCATGAACAGAGCCGCACCGACCCCCTTATCTACCACATCTGCGATGATTATTCCCAATTGGTCGTCAGACAAAAGAAAGGTATCGTAGAAATCACCAGATGTATCCCTCGCCGGTAACAGAGCAAACGACAGCTGCCAACCTTCGATTTGCGGTGTTTCTAATGGCAGGAAACTCTTTTGTACTTCACCCGCCAGGGTTAATTCCATTTCCATCTTTTTGTTCTTTTCCTGAAGTTGTTTCTGCAGTCTGCGCAATTCCAGGTGAGTCTTGACTCGAGCCAGCACTTCCTCGATTTGAGAGGGTTTGGTTATATAATCCACTCCCCCGGTATTAAAAGCGGTTACTTTATCCTGGATCTGGTCTAAAGCGCTGATGAACAGAACCGGGATATCGCTTGTAGCTTGATCTGCTTTCAGATGCTGGCAGACCTCATACCCATCCATGTGCGGCATCTTGATATCAAGCAGGATCAGGTCGGGTGGATTGGACTCCACCGCTGCAATCGCCAGAGAACCATCCGGAACTGGTCTGACTTTGTATCCATGACCTCCCAGCATCTTTGATAACAAACGTAAATTGGCCGGGGTATCGTCTACAATTAGAATATCGGCTTTTGGATTCGTTTTTTGCTTATTATTCATTCTGTCCGTCCCGTCCTGACAATAAAGTTCATTATCTTTTTGTATTCAAAATTATTGACTAATTCAGCCATTTCTGCTGCAAATTGAGGATAATTTTCTCGGGTTTGGTCGATAAGAAAACCCATTTGTTCCACGTCAGCTCTAATTATTGCCTCACGCAGTTCAGCCAGCCATTGGTCGGTAAGCTTATCCAATGTCTTGCTAACAATATTATCTACAGAATCTGCATGGTCGAATGCTTGGGTCACAGGCATTTGCGTTTTGTCTTTATCATAAATAAATCTCACCCCCAAGTGTTTCACCAGCAATTCACAAACCTCTTCAGCGCGAAATGGCTTGCGCAGGAAATCATCACAACCTTCAGATAAAATTCTTTCCCGGTCCTCTTCGAAGGCTGAAGCAGTCAGTGCAATGATTTTTGTTGATTTCCCTTCAGGACTTGCTTTGATAATGCGGGTGGCCTGATAGCCGTCCATCACCGGCATGCGCATATCCATCCAGATCAAGTGCGGTTTCCACTGCTTCCACTGCTCAACAGCCTGCTGCCCATCTACAACCATCTTTATCTCGAAATCTAAAGTTTCCAGTAATTTGCCCAATAACAGTCGGTTGCTTTCACTATCCTCCGCAATTAACAAACGAAAAGGTCTGCCGTCATTTGCACGTTGATCCGGGGCTAATTTAATGGCTCTTCTTACGGGTTGTGTTGTCACCAGAATTTCATCACCAAACTCAATAGGGATGTCAAACTCAAAGACGCTCCCTACCCCAAGATCACTATTTGCGCGCAATTCACCTCCCAACTGCTTAACATGCTGCTGGCTGATGGTTAATCCCAATCCGGTACCTTCCTGGATTTGATCATTAAGTGTCACCTGTACAAATGGTTCAAAAACATTTGCCAGCTCATCCTGCGGGATGCCTGGACCGGTATCTTCAACACTAAAGTACAGGGTATGTTTCTCATGTGCTCGGGAAGTTAACCAAATGCGTAGGGTAACACTTCCTTCTTGGGTGAATTTAATAGCATTCCCCAGCAGGTTGCTTAATACCTGGCGCAGCTTCCCCTCATCTGAAATAATAAATTGGGGGACTTCCGGAGTACGCTCAATGTATAGTTCCAATCCATTTTGCTCTGTTCGCAACTTAAACATTTCTCCCAGGCTGTCCAACATGTGGTACAGGTCGAAGCTTTTATTAAGGATATTGATTTGGCCTGCTTCGATTTTCGATACCTCCAGGACATCGTTAATCAGGGAGAGCAGGTGTTCGCCGCTGCGGTTGATTATTCCCAGGTATTCTTTTTGGTCCTTGTTGAGGCTTGTATCGCGCTCCAGCAACTGGCTGAACCCCAGGATTGCATTCAGCGGCGTACGCAGCTCGTGGCTCATATTTGCCAGGAAAACGCTTTTTGCCCGGTTGGCTGCCTCAGCCGCTCGTCGAGCCTCCTGCAATTCACGTATGTCGTGATAAATGCCGATAAAACCTACCACTTCACCAGAGACAATTACCGGAACGGAGAGCAGTTCTACATCCACCAGGCTGCCGTCTTTGTGGGTCCGTTTGGTCACAGCATGTACCCGGCCTTCCAAGCCTTTGGATAGTAATGCCCGTTCTGTAAATCCCTTCGCTTCTTCGATTACAGAAGGATGATCCGCCACCAGAGAATCGATGTTATTCCCGATAGCTTCTTGCTGAGAATATCCAAACAACTTCTCTGCGTGCGGGTTCCATGCCACCACATTACCATCCAGATCGACTGTTAAAATAGCGGTCGGGCTGTTGACAAAAAGCGCTTCGAAATACTCTTTCTGGTGCCGTATCTCTTCTTCAAATTCTTTGCGCTTTGTGATGTTTTCCACCCGGCCTTCATAGTAAAGTGTGTTTCCATGCTCATCTTTGACAGCGCGGGCGGTGTCGCTGTACCAGCCAATCTCTCCATCAACGGTTCGCCCGTAAATTTCAAAATCACGCACCACACCCTCGCGATCCATGACCTCCTTCCACCGCTCCCGATCCTTAGGATTAATATAATGTATGGCAGTGGTATCAATCTCGAGCAATTCCTCACGCGATACATATCCCAACATCTGCACAAATGCCAGATTAGCATCCAGCAGTTTTCCCTCTGGTGTATTGCGGTATAAACCTACCGGCACACCGTCGAATAAGGTACGGTAGCGCTCTTCACTCTCCTGCAATTCTGCAGTGCGTTCCTCTACCAGCTCTTCCAAATGTTCCCGGTATTTTTGAAGTTCTATTTGTGCCTGTTTACGTTCTGTAATATCCTCGATGGAGCCTTCGTAGTATTGAACCTGACCAGATTCATCTTTCACAGCGCGCGCCGTATCATTGGCCCAGATAATCTGCCCATCATACCTGCGCAGCTGGACTTCAAAATCCCTCACAATACCTTCTTTCTCCATGAGGGATTGCCATTTCTCACGATCACCCGGATTCGCATAGACGCTTGATAGATTGGTACTAAGGTAATTATTCCGGTCCGGATAACCCATCATTTGAACTAAAGCAAGGTTAGCATCCTCTACTTGACCAGCTGGTGTAGTGCGGTATATACCCGCCGGGATACCGTCGAATAGGCTGCGGTAGCGCTGTTCACTATCTCGTAATTCGGTTGTTCGCACTTCCACCAAATCTTGCAGGTGCTCCTGGTACTCCTGCAGTTTCCGCTCAGCTTTTTTACGTTCGTTGATCTCAGTTTGCGCCTGTTCAAACAGGCGGGCGTTGTTGATCGCAATGCCAGCTTGCTGGACAGCCGCTGTGAGCACTTCAAAATCGTTTTGGTCAAATGCGTTCTTCTCTTTCCGCTCCACAATCAGCACACCAATCATTTCATCGCCAATCCGAACTGGGATATCCACCTCAGACCCCCATGCGCCGTAGGAATAGTCCTTCTCGAGAGAGACATCCGGCGTATATCGCAGCTTTCCTTCCAGAATAGCTAACTCGCTGATCCCCTCCCCGGGTTTCATACGCTCCGGGGGACCAACAAACCCAACATGTGCGGCATGCACCCGGTCTCCGGTTGCCCGGTCCAGCAGGTATAGTGCAACAATGTCATAACCAAGTGTGTCTTGCAGGCCGTTCACCACAGCCCAGCAGACTTCATTCTCATTAAGCTTTGAGGATAGGTCGGCACTCAACCGCAGCAAGGCTTTTTGACCCACGGTGGTGCTGCTTCCTGCAGAATTTATTTTTTGAGTATTTCGGAGATAGCTTTTAGCTCTTTTGAACATTGGCTTACCTCACATTATGGATTTTAGGACCGGATTTTTTCTACATCAGTATCGTCTTGTAAAGTGCACCCACGTTTATGTTCAGGTATGTTTAACCCTCGTAAAGAGTGAAATCCTCCGGCTCGATACGTGGATATTTGAGGTCCTGAGAGATACCCATCCGTGTCTAAATGGTATTAAATTCAATTTATTGGCTGGTAGACTCGCTCCAGGCGATGTCTAAATTGAATGAAACAGCAATGCCCCGCCAATTTTGAAACTCTTGAACAATTATATATCAGTCACAGCGTAATTTCAAATCACCTTGTGCTTGGTGCATAGTCATCCACCGTTGATCGTAATTTATCTATCTAACATTATCCAATAACATTAGCAATAAATCTGGGACAACTAATTTTCCGGTATTAAGCGATAATAAATTATGGTATCAATTTTTTAATTAATAATCCGGGCTCTTTTATTCGGAGTAAGGCAAACCACACAACATTGGAAATGATTTAATAAACCAGTGGCTGATACTCCAAGACGTTTAAATCATCTCTAAATTTGTCAATTCAATGTCAGAATACCTTTACGAGAATGTTTTTCAAGGCGATTCGCGACATCAACTACAGGACATGTGATACAGCGCAATTCAATTTGTTATCCAACAAAACGCCTTTTTAACATCTTCCTTTGCATTATCATCTATAATATGTCTATTGAATTCAATATAATTGCTTTCAGGAGAGCAGTTTATGAAACAAAAACCTCGAAATCATAAAAAGATGTTCAGGGACTTCTGGCGCTCCTGGCGCGAGGAGCACCGCAGGTGGAGGGAAAGTTACCACCAGGGCGAGTTTGATTCAGACCACCCGCCGCCCCCACCCCCAGGTGAAGCCGCCCATATCTGGAGGGATTACTTCCACTCATTTACAGGTGACTGGCCTGAACACCACTGGGTTTTCAAAGGCAGGCGCTTCACACCCTGGCACCAGGGTGACGAGGATTACAACCCCTTTGTAGCCAGTGCCCTTAGTAAAGGCGGCGGTCTGCTCCCGCTTTATGTCCTGTTTTTGCTCTCTTCCCAACCGCGCTACGGCAATGAAATTATGACAATGATTGCTGAAAAGACTGCTGGCCAGTGGAACGCCAACCCGGGCGCCATTTACCCGCTCATGACGCTGCTCGAAAATCAAGCACTAATCCAGGGCAAATGGGAAGATCCCAAGAAACGTACGGTCAGGATATACAATATCACCGAATTAGGCGTACAGGAGTTAATTCGCATAAGCGCAATCATGATCCCTAAGCTGCGCCAGTCGATCGTTGTCCTTGAAAACATTGCCGACGATCTCGACAGCGCCGAGTTCAGATTCGAGGATCAAACCTCGGATGAATAATTAGAGCTGTAAATCCGGGAGGTTACTGTCATATTTACTCAACGGGCGGTGTTAAGTTAATGAGGGCTAGAATCTATTTAGTGCCACCCACCTATTGGATTGAGTTCTATTATGGCAATAACCCTGACCAAACCAAAAAACGTGACTGGAAGAAAAAAATTGGTTAAACCCGACATCGATGCGTTGGTCAACCAGCATTGGAATCGCATTTGTTGGGTAATATACAAGCTGGTGGGTGACTGGGATGAAGTGCAGGATATCGCCCTTGAGACCTTCCTGCAGCTGCACCAAAATCCTCCCAAACACGAAGAGAACCTTCAGGGATGGCTGTACCGGGTGGCATCCAATCGCGGTCTCAACGCCTTGCGGTCCCGGGGACGAAGGATTCATTACGAGGATCAAACGGTCTTATCGGATAACCTGGAAACGGGCAGCGATGACCCGGCGGAAATAATCGAACGAGCACAGGAGCGTGACCAGGTGAGAGCGGTTTTGAGTGCAATTCACCCCCGCTCAGCCCAACTGCTTGCCCTGCGTTATTCCGGGCTGACATACGCCGAACTGGCGGCTGTTCTGGGTGTGTCAAAAAATTCGGTTGGAACATTGTTGGGGCGTGCCGAGAATGAATTCGAAAAAGCGTATATTGAGCAGGACAGCGCAAGGAAAGAGGAGCAGTGATCATGCATCTTACTGAAAAAGAAATTCGAGCATATGTTGATCAGGAATTGGATCTGGAACGATTTGATCTACTCCAATCCCATATCGACTCATGCGCGCAGTGCCGGGAATCTGCAGCCCGTATGGGCGAGAAAATTAACCGCATAAAAAACCAATTGGAATCTCTCACCAAAAACGCCCCCGGAGAACCGTTATCTGAACAGGAAGCAATATTAATGGTGAATACTCGTATACAAAATTCAAATCAAGAGGATAAAAATATGTGGAAAAAACTCACTTCTGCACTACCGAGACCGGCATGGATCGCACTGGCTGTGCTGTCCCTGCTAGTAATCTCTATGGCTTTTGCTCCCGTAAGAGCGATTGCCAACTCATTTCTCAGCCTTTTCCGTGTAGAACAGGTCAGGGTGGTGGAATTCAATTTGGAAGATCGACCCGAAGATCTGGGAGCATCATCCCAGTTCGAGTACATGATGTCCAACCAGGTTCAAGTAGAAGAACGCGGCGAACCACAAAATGCGGCTGATTCTTCCGAAGCCAGCGCGCTGGCAGGATTTCCAGTACGGCTGCCATCTGGCATGGACGGTCAATATAAAGTTACGCCTGGCGGTGATATCACCTTCAACGTGGATTTGGAGCAGGTTCGTACGGTTCTGGGCGATATCGGATTTACCGATATTGAACTTCCCGATTCGTTGGACGGCGCTGTCATTTCCGCCAATATCCCAGCTGGAGTCCAGGCTAACTACGGCGATTGCGAGTTCGAAGAATTAGAAGATTTTGATCCTGAACAGCGGGAACCAGCTGAAATAAAAGAAAACCTCAACTGCACTGCTCTCATTCAAATGCCAAATCCGGTTGTAGAAGCACCTGCTGATTTGGATATTGATAAAATCGGCGAAGCATTTTTACAATTGACCGGTATGAGCCCCGAAGAAGCAGTTGAGTTTTCCAGCACTGTCGATTGGGCGACCACGCTCGTGATTCCTGTACCGCGCCATGGGACCGAACACGAACAGGTTCCTGTGGACGGCGTCACCGGCACGTTTATCAAACATTATGAATACGATACAGGCGATATGTATTTATTGATCTGGATCAAAAACGATATCGTCTACGCTCTCTCCGGTCCCGGAGAAAAGGCAGACGCGCTCGAAATCGCAAATTCTTTGCAGTAAAACCTTTGATCATAAAATAGGCAGGCAGACGGAGGATGTCAAATTCTGTCTCGCCTGCCTGTCCTTTTTAATTACATTCATCTCCCACTTAATCACCCACCACTTTTACGCATTTGCTTGTATACTTGTAAAATGCAATTGTCCCCTGCTATCCAAACCTCCAATCTTCGCAAAGAATTCAACAGCAAGCTGGCTGTCAGCGACCTCACCCTGACGGTCGAGCGCGGCGAGGTGTTTGGCTTTCTAGGTCCAAACGGTGCAGGAAAAACAACCTCGGTTAAAATGCTGCTTAACCTGATCTCACCTACCAGCGGAAAGGGGAAATTGTTCGGTGTCCCGTTAAGTGAACCCGGAATCCGGGCGCAGGTGGGTTTTCTTCCCGAGCATTTCCGCTTCCACGAATGGCTGCGGGCGGACGAATTTTTAATGCTTCACGCCGATTTATACCGCATGCCGCGCGACCTATCCAGCCAGCGCATTCCGGAACTGCTGGATTTGGTTGGATTGAGCTCGCATTCCCACAAGAAATTAAGCCAATTCTCAAAAGGTATGCTGCAGCGCATTGGTCTGGCGCAAGCGCTCCTCAATCGGCCTGGGCTGGTGATATTGGACGAACCTACCTCAGGGTTGGACCCGGTAGGACGACGCTTGGTCAGGGATATCATCCGCGATCTGAGCGAAGGCGGAACAACCGTGTTCCTCAATTCTCATTTTTTAAGTGAAATTGAAGTCACATGTGACCGGGTTGCGTTTATTAAGAAGGGTGAAGTAATTCGCATCAGCACGCTCAACAACCTGATGGGCGGATATATGACTGTCGAACTGCGCGCCCGCAACATGAACCCGGAAATTATCCAGGAATTGACTGAATGGTGCCAGGATATCCGTGAGGACGGCGAACGGTTCACATTCTCGGTCCCGGACGAATCAAATATTCCGGTTATAAACCGTTACCTGGTGAACCAGAATGTAGAGGTATTTTCACTCAGTTCACAGCATATTTCCCTAGAAGATCTGTTCATCCAGATTGTGGGCACAGAGGGAGAACTTTAGCTTATCGTTGGAATATACTGGCGAATTCAAATGAGCACATTCACGATCGCACGCCTGACCTTCTATGAAGCTTCCCGCCGTAAGATACTCCTGGCTGCACTGCTGCTGGGCGTGCTGTTCTTAATCATCTACGGCCTTGGTTTTCACTATCTGATGCTCGATGTAGAGGATTCAATTGGCATCAGAGACAGGGTACAGCTCAATGAAATCCGAAATTTCTTGTTAATGGCCGGCATGTTCGTGGTCAATTTTCTCACCTCTGTCATGGCTGTCCTGACTTCTGTGGATACCGTTTCCGGCGAAATCAACTCCGGCACAATTCAGACATTGGCTGCAAAACCAATCAGGCGCTGGGAGTTGATATCCGGCAAGTGGTTGGGTTTTGCAGTGATGTTAACCCTTTACTTGCTGCTGATGGCGGGCGGTGTGATGGCGATCGTATATCTGCGGACAGGATACTCAGCCCCGCATCCTTTTCGAGGGTTGGGACTCCTGTGGCTCAATGTGCTGCTGCTGCTGTCTGTTTCTATTTTTGGAGGCACATTTTTATCTACCCTTGCCAATGGGGTGCTTGTTTTTGGCTTGTACGGCATCGCATTCATTGGCGGTTGGATCGAACAAATCGGATCCTATATGGGTAAAGTATCTGCTGGACAGGTTGCAATCAAAATTGGCATCATCACCAGCCTGATCATGCCCAGCGAAGCTATCTGGAGACGAACTGTTTTTGAATTACAATCCCCGCTGGTCAAGGCGCTTGGATTTTCCCCTTTTTCAGCCTTATACTACCCCAGCACTTACATGGTCTTATATGCGGTGTTGTTCCTGCTGGCCGCGTTTGCGATGGCGGTATGGTTATTTAGTCAAAGAGATTTGTAATTTTTCTCTGCTTTTGGGATAGGCTCAGCCAGATCAATAACGGTATTGATTTAGGCGTTCCCCCGGTTGGATAATTAAATTTCTTACAATCTGTAAAAGCACATATATTCGCATCCATATGTTTCATATATAATTACCCTCTGGAATTTGACACTTAATTGGAAATAGTGCATCTAAATGATTAACAGTGAAGATACGAAACAGGAATTTTCCCTTGAGCTGCTGCGCGAGGGCAATAAAGCCGAGTTCGCCCGGCTGGTGGAGACTTATTCAAACGTGATCTACCGACTGGGACTGAAGATGCTGGAGGATGAACAAGACGCGGAAGATGTGCTGCAGGAAACTTTTATCAAAGCCTACAAGGCGCTGCCAAATTTCCACGGGCGTTCGAGCTTATCGACCTGGCTGTACCGCATTGCTACTAACGAGGCATTAATGGTTCTGCGAAAACGCAAGAATAAGGGTATACCGGTATCGATCGATGAGCCTATTGAGTTGGAGGCAGGTGAGATGGAGCCGCTGCAGATTATGGACTGGTGCTGCATGCCGGAAGAGGAACTGATGACAAGTGAAGCGGTAGACTACCTTGATCAGGCAGTGTCCGAGCTGCCAGAAAGTTTACGTGTGGTTTTTTTGCTGCGCGATATCGACGGATTATCCACGCGTGAAACGGCGCAGGTTCTCGACCTGAGCGAAACGGCGGTGAAGACCAGGTTGTCGCGCGGCAGGCTTCGCTTACGAGAGATGTTGACCGTTTATTACGGGGAAAGAATGGCAGAAAAGAAGGAGATTTATGATGGTCAGCGAACCTAATTGCATATATTTACTGGATTTACGCTCCCACAGAGATGCTCCGTTCGTCATAAGATGTATTTTACCTAATAGGGGATCAGAACGTGAATAAAGATCACAACTGTAAACATCTTTTAACTTCGCTCTCGGATTACGTCGACGGAACGCTGGATCAAGCCATTTGCGACGAGATCGAGCGCCATCTGGGGGACTGCGAGGACTGCCAGGTGGTGGTAAATACGCTGGAGAAGACAGTATACCTGTATCATAAGACAGCTGATGCGCAAGATGTACCCCAGGATGTGAAACAGCGGCTGTTTAAGAAATTGGATTTAGAAGGATTCTTGGATTCAGGGGGATAAGAGGTTAGATCGAGTATCCGGCTATTTGAGGGGAAAGAACCATCCGCGAAAGCACAGTACACGAAAAACTGCAGCACAATAACCGGCTGATCGCCGGTACCGAGCCTTGCCACGTGATCCGGCTGTAATGCGAAACTGCGTTTTTTAGTGAGCAACCCATCATACCTCGATTTCTCTAGCCCGGCCGTACCAGCCTTATAATACCAGCTGCGAAATTTACCCTGGGCACCCTTTTCATGTATCGTTCATATGCATCGCCGAATTTATCGATGCAGTATTGATCAGATTTAAAGGTGTCGATGTAAGCCAGGCACATCGAAGATAAACCGAGGACCACGCTGGACCAATGGCACGCGATCAACATAACGCCCAGGTTTATCAACAACCAGGCTGTGCCATTCTGTGGATGCCGTACGATTGCGTAGATGCCGGTATCTACCAGGATTGTGGTGTTTACGTAGCTTTCTCCCTCAGGAACACCGCCCTTTCTGCGAAAGGTGATGATCGGCAGTACACCAAAGATTCCTGCAGTCCACACGCAGATCCACCCCGCCCACTGCAGGGCTTCCGAACGACTTCCTGGCAAAAAGAAAGCCAGCGCAATTTGTGTGACTGTTAATACGCTGGCGATTGATGAAAGTAAATAGGTATGCAGACTGTAAAGGTAATTCTGAAATCGTTCCATATCGATCTCTCGTTTTTCGACCGATCTGCAAGTCCGCAAGTTTGGTATGATTTAAAGGGTTAAAAATAAATACACCATTCGGCAAATTGTAATTTTTTTCTGTACAATATACTATATATTGTACTACAGGGGGCTCCACTGCATAGGTATTACCTCCAGAAAAAGGAATACTTAGAATAATTGCACGGCCATTCTTTCCAAATTATGACGATGTAACCTTTAATAAAGGTAATACATCTAAGGTAAAGATGAATATTGAAGAGGTGAGACACCGGGAAAGCGACCGCGAACTGTATAGCGCATTAGGTATGGAACCCCTGCAGGAATGCAACGCCATCCAGAAGAAAGAATATCGAGCGGGTGACAGATGTCCACGATGCAATCAGGGTCGCCTGGATTATGATGGGCTGCTAAACCTGTCCTGCGCTATATGCGGTTACGCGCTGCAGGGATGTTTCACCTGATAAACGAAAATTTTTGCCCCGTTGGGAGCACAGGAGATTAAACGTTATGACAGAAGAATTATTGAACGAAGACATTCAAAAACAGGTGCGTGAAGCATTGGATCATATGCATGAACCGGTCGAAATCCTGTTTTTTGGAACGAAGCAAGACTGCGATTACTGCGCGGACACACTGCAGCTGGTGGAGGAGGTGTCACAGCTTTCAGATAAATTGGAGTTGAGGGTTTTTGACGTGGATGAAGATGCCGGTATTGCAGAACAGTACCAGGTAGATAAGACTCCCGGTCTGGTGATCGCGGCTAAAGAGGGCGAACAGACCCTGGATTACGGTGTGCGCTTCGCAGGTATCCCCTCCGGACACGAGTTCAGCTCGCTGATCCAAGGATTGATCCTGGTATCCGGGCGGGATTCTGGATTGGATCAGGAGACGCGCCAGCTGCTGGGCGAACTGAAAGACCCGGTGCTGCTGCAGGTATTTGTCACACCGACCTGTCCATACTGCCCGCAGGCAGTCGTCAAGGCGCACCAGATGGCGCTGGAGAGCCCGCTGGTGGAAGCCGAGATGGTTGAAGCGATGGAATTCCAGGAGCTCTCGCAGCGATACGGCGTGAGCGGTGTGCCACAGACCACCATCAACGCCGGTGCAGGAACGGTTGTAGGCGCGGTCCCTGAACAGCAGCTTATGGCTGAAATTCAAAACGCATTACGCTAATTGTAAATTATTAAGGAGTGAATAGCTTGGACGCAAAAGTAACCTGGAAGGGAAATCTAAGTTTTGATGGAAGCGCGGACAGCGGTTTCATCATGCCGCTAGGCGCCCGAAATTCAGTTGGGGGCGATGAAGACGGCTTTAGACCGATGGAGTTGTTCGCGATTGGATTGGCCGGTTGTACCGCTATGGATGTAATTTCCATCCTGGGAAAGAAACGGCAGGAGGTCACTGGTTTTGAGGTTAAGGTAAATGTCGAACGAGCGCAGGAGCATCCAACCGTGTTCACATCAGCGGTAATTGAATATCATGTCAGCGGTCATAATATCGAAGAGAAAGCCCTGCTGCGCTCGATGGAATTATCCGCCACGCGCTACTGCCCGGCTCAGGCGATGTTAGGCCAGTTGATACCGATCGAGTTGAAGTATTATCTTTACCAGGATATGGGGGATGGGGAACGAAAAGTGATTGCCAGCGGAACCTATGCGCCGACGGTTGAGGTTGAATAGCCGGTAACCATTCGAATTTTTCCGCTTTATGCAGCCTGCGGAACCACTTCCGTTTCGGCGGTAACATCATAATCAGGCATGATGGTCTCTACATTGCGGATAGCAGGTGTGACATAGCCCCATGCTCCAACAATCAAACCCCCGATTCCACCCAGAATAAAGATCAATGAAATACCAGCCCCAGCCACATCACCCACCAGGGGGTAAACCAGCTGGGAGAAAACGCCGCCTGACTGTACAGCCGGTTCGAACACTCGGTCCGCCAGCGGTCCAGCGACCAGCATCGCCAGCGGCGTAACGAACCAGGCGATCAAGCGCCGGATGGAAAAGACGCGCCCCTGTACGTCCGGGGCAACCTTAGCCTGCCAGATAGCCTGGTTAGAACCGTTTAAAATGGGGACCAGAAAGCCAGCTATAAAACTGCTGACCACCCAGATAGGCAAGCTGGCTCCCAATCCCATCAATACCAATCCAAACAAGCTGGAAAAAATCCAACCACCTAACACTCCGTGAATTTTAGGTTTCGGACCGCCCCAAGCGCTCATGGTCAACCCACCGATCAAACCGCCGGCTGCGCCAGCTGAGCTTACGGTTCCGAAAATGATCTCATTATTGTTAGTGTGCGCTAGGATGAGGGGGGCGATAATGGCTAACGGGATGCCGGTGATGAAGTTGCCGAACATAAAGACCAACTGCAATCCCAAGAGGCTCGGCCGCTTGATGATATACCAGAAACCGAAGATGGATTCCTGCCACAAACTGCCTTTGGATTCTTCTCCAACCTCGGTTACCTTGGGCTGTGGGACGAACACAACAAAAAGCGCCAGGATAGCAATGATAAAGGTCACGATATCGATCACCATAATACCCGCCAGACCGATAAAACCCAGCATCGCGCCAGCCAGAAGGGGCGCAAAAACCCCTGACCCGGTCTCAGCCAGAGACATCAAGCCGTTGGCGCGGCCGTACTGCTCTTTGGGGATTATGGTGGTCATTGCCGCGGAAAAAGCCGGCCACTGGAATGCCTGGAATGTGCCCGAGAAAGCGCCAGCTATATACAGGTGCCAGATTTCCAACCGGCCGGCAAGGTAAAGCGTCAGGATAAAGATGGTCGCCAGCCCGGAAGCCAGGTCGCTGATCATCATCATGAACTTGCGGTTGGAGCGGTCGACCAGTGCACCAGCGATGGGACTGACGATCAGCAGCGGTGTGATGAAGAAAAAGCCCACCAGAGCCAGGGCGGTAGCTGAACCGGTCAGCTCGTACGCCCAGATGGTGAGCGCAAACTGGGTCATGGCAGTGCCCAACAGGGAGATTACCTGGCCGACCCAGAAAGACAGAAAGCCAGGCATCCCTGAGAGCAAGCGCGGTGGCTTCATTGATTTTTATTATAGAGGCGTTTCGTTAATATTCGTTTTTCGTGGTCTGGGAGATTTCCGTTATTCAGTCCTCACCCCAGTGCTGGTGACCGCAGGAGATGCGTTCTGCCAGTAATACTCGAAAGCGGCTTCGAAGGTTCGAATGGCTTCCGGATCATCCGTAGTTAAATTGTACTCTGTCAACGAACCTTCTTCCCAGGCGCTGTAATGGAAGTTCTGGCTTCCGACCACCAGCAGTTCACCGTCGATAGAGACTGCCTTGGAGTGCATCCTGCCGTTATAGAAGCGTAATTCCACAAATTCGTCTAACCCGCGCCTGACCAATTCATCGGTCATAGTCTCCAAAGCGATCATGTTCTCGATGCCGTTCATGTTGACATCCGTGACCAGCACTCTGACACGGGTCTGGTTGTCCTCGATGGCAGTCATGATGGCCTCCATCCACGGCAAAGAGTCCTCGTAAGAACATATACCTTCATTTACAATTTCCAGGGCACAATAAGCATCGAGGGAAAAGTTAGTCTGGAAGATATCGATGCTTGTTTGGGCTGAAGATAGGGCTGCGATAAGCGCCCTGTCTGACTCAAGATAAACCGAACTATGGAATAGTGAAAAAGAATTACTCTCACTGTCTGTAAGATAGTACTGCAGCACTTCCGGTATATGGGTGGCCTCAGCTTTTTGGAAGTTACAGTGCAGGGACCAAAGTTCGAAAGGTGGGTCCAGGGATTTGCACACCAGCTGGTTGGCGCCATCCCACATATCGTCGTAGGCGCGCATAGCCTCCTGGGCGATTGGCCCTGTGAGCTGCATTCCCAGGTCAATCAGGTCAACCCCCAGTCCTGACGGATGTTCTTTGGGATAGTGCATGTAACTGTAATTAAAGCCAGCGGAAGCGGCTTTTTTACCATCTACGACCACGAATTTGGAATGGCTGTGGGGCAGTTGTCCGTCAAAATTAGCAATTTCCACTTTCCATCCCAGGTCAGGATTTTCAAGTTCAGGTAAGCCGGCTTTGCGCAGGTTGTCGACCACCGAATAAATCTGGTCTCCCCAATTGAAGGAAGAGATGACCGGGTAATTGCCGAGCATGATCCTTACCGTGAGACCTTTAGGATACTTTTCAGGATTTTCCTTCAGCTGGTTGTAAAGATCAACCACCGCCTCAGTGAGCACATAACCAGGGCTGTCAGCGGCAGCGTCCTCCTGATATTCCATGGTAATAAACAGTACTTCGTAGCGGGCGCTGCGAATCAGGTCGTTAACTTTGTCAAAACCAGCGCTGGGTGTGGGCTGTGTATCGTCGATTGGTCCGGGCATATAAATCAGGCGCTCAAACTGGTTGCCGCAGTAAGGGATGGTGTCCTCCCGGGGGCGGTATGGTCCCGATTGGATAGATTGGAGGATGGCCGCGTTAACTCTACTCAGCCGTGAGGCATCGCACTGGTAAATGGGCTGTTGAGCATAAAGGAGTTTCCCTTGATAATCAATGGGGTCGGCCCATAACATATGCAAATCGCCCGAACTATCGCTGGTGGCTGCCGGCTGGGTTGCTGCAGCGGAATTAGAAACTAAGACAGGTGGTGTCCAGCCTGATTCATCGTGGATGGATTCGTAAATAAAATGCCCATCGGACTGCTGGCGGTGATTGTTTTCGATTTCAGGAGAGTACCAGAGCAGGTGCAGCCGACCGTCCGCTTTTTGCGTGAGGGCTGGGCGGTTGACACATCCAGGGAAATTAATTTGTTCGATTTTTCCACCATCAAGTTGGTATCGAAGACCCTGGTCATTTCCGCACCAGGCCAGGTGTACGGCGCCAGAATCATCATTGAAAACTTCCGGGAAAGCTCCAGCCCCTGCATGGGCGGATTCAGCGCTCCATGCGCCGTCTGAAAATTGGGAGATGTATACCTGCGGGTGGTTTTCTTCAGCCTCAATTTGAAAAGCCAGAGTGAACCTCCCAGCCTGTGGGCTAGTCAAGCGCGGTGCAGCAGCAATCCCGGGTTGATCGGAGGGTAAAGGCACACATCCGCTGGGTTCGGATGGGGGGCTGTCAACCCCGCTAAAGGTGGAATATGCCAGACCGCCGTCGGATGTATTCCACACCACCATCGTCCATCCGCTTTCATCAACTGCTATCGCGACCGGGGAAGACCATGATTTTACTTCAGGTGCGATTTCTCCAGCCGGGCAGGTGATAGGTTTCGAACCGGATAAAGTGAGTGGTTCAGAACAACTATCGCCGCCGCATGTACTGTATCGGATATTTTGATCATTACTTTCAGTTTGCGAAGATTCGACCCAAACCAGGCGCCAATCATTGGATGGGCTGGCGCTTATTTGGGGGTAGGCGGGCAGCGCTGTCGGGAAGCTGGATAATTTTGAAGGATCAGACCAGTGTTTTAGTTTCCCGTTTTCCGCCAGGTTCGCATAGGAGAAGAATATCCCTTCATGTTCGACCTGGTTTTGCGACCAGACTGCAGCGAGCTGGTTATGTTGGTTGGAAGCTATGTCAGTGGAATTAACGCGCCCGGCAGTAACTAATTCGAGTTGGGAGGGTTCATCCCAGGCTACACCAATGGTCTTTGAAGGGAACACACTGGAAATACTGCCCTCATTTATGGTCACAAACTGGATAATCTTATTGGCAGTGGAGGCAATACCCAGAATGAGCAGAACGCTAGCGACCCCGCCGATAATTTTCCAGGTCCGGCCAATGGTATAGGGCAGTGCGCCAGTTTCGACTCGTTTTTTGGCGTAATAACCATACAGGGATCCCAATGCAGCCCCAAGACACAGGTTGAATAGAATCTGCATCCCCAGCAGAAGCAGTACACCTGGTGGATCGCCCCCCCGGTCGACCCATTGCGAGATCCATCTCAAAAGCAGTCCTATTATGGCGCCGCCCAACATGCCGCCGGCAACAGAAACCAGAATGACGCGCAAGGACAGGCGCAGACCGAGGCTGAAAATCCCCAGCAGCAGGCCGAACAGCAGTCCATATAGCAATCCGTAAAATGTAAACAGGATCAGAAAACCTTCAACTTCCCCGTCGTTGAGGTTGTTGTATAACGATAACAAGGCAGTCAGCAGGATTAAAGGCAGCACCAGAACCACCTGGGTTACAGCCATAGCGAGGGCGCCCGATGTAATATAGCGCCGGCATGCAGCCAACCGGTCAATTTTATGCAGCGCGAGACCGGCAAGCGCACCGTGGACTGCTCCGCTTAAGAAAATAAATAAAATAACGAATATCAGGCTGTTGACCAGGCGTACAAAGACCTGGGTTTGGTCCACCAATTGCACCAGCGAATTGATCAATCCAAATCTGGATGTCAGGTACAGGAAAACAGAACCGGCCAGACCTCCGGCGATAAAGCCGAGGGCTCCTTTTAGTCCATTGTTAAGAAAGCCGCCGAATTGGGAACCGTCATTTTGTGAAGTGTTTTCTGACATGGAATGCCACCTTTATGATTGTGTAATACACTGCCGTTCAGAATTCTAAAAATCCGCCAGCTAGCAGCGGATTTTCAAGTGATGGAGCACTATTTTACCTAAAAGAGATAAATATCAGGTGAGTTTAGTCGATAAAGATTTCAACGTGCTCGCCGTCCTCCTCATCCATCACGTCGATAAGTTTGCCGTCTGCACCGGCTTTAATGGATTCGATCAGACCGTCAAAAGCCACATCTGGGGCATAATTTGAGGCGATGCTCAAACCAGCATCTATCAGCCCAAGCGGCAGGTTCACGGTAGCCTTCGGTTTGCCGGTGAGCATGTCCGTCACACGTACCCGCAGTGTGCGTCCGCTGTTTGAAGACAGGCGCGTTTTAGATTTACCGCTGTCTACCCGGCTGTCGGATAACGCCGATAACAGTTTTGCCCCTTCTTCGGCAGTGATTTTACCTTCTTCGATCATTTTTAAAATTTGTAAACGTTCTTCATCTGTTGCCATGTTTATTCTCCTGGTTTATCTGTTGGATTGTTATTAAATGTAATTTGCATTGCAAATCGGCTCGGGTTCCCCTTCCAGGGCATCCAAAAGTCCCTGTGCTTCTTCAATGGTGATCTTATTATTTGCCAGCATACGCAGGATAAAAAGACGTTGTTCCTCTTTTTGTATTACGTTGATCTGGGAAGGAGCCGTGCATGGTGAAGATATTTGAGTTTCCATTTCGTTATGAGCCAACCTGGAGGGGGGATTACGGGATGGTGTGATTTTGTTGATTGAATCGGAAATCAGGTCGGTAATGAAGTCATTTAATTTCATTGGTTACCTCGCAGCAGGCGCATGGCTTCTTCGGCATCGATCATGCCTGCATCAAGATCTTCAAGGATAGACTGCCTCTCGCCGTCTGAAAGCCCGGCTGGTTCGTCCGCAGCTCCCGGTTCGTATCCCAACACGCGGATGACATCGTGCAGCCGGTTGCGTATTGTGGGATAAGATAAGCCGATTTCACGCTCCATGCGTGTGATCTTTCCTTCGCAGCGTACAAAAGTCTCAACAAAATTCAGCTGTTCCGAGTTGAGCTGGCTGAACGGTCCACCGGCGAAGCGGCCTTCGATAGTCGTGTCACATTCGGAACAGACAAAGCGGGTGATGGTGATGCTCCCGTTGCATATGGGACATTCAATGGGTAATTCGTTCATCTTGATTTTCCTTATCCGGGTATTGATTTTTACAAACATTATATACAGTTTTTTAATATTGTCAAGGGTTAAATATTGTTTTTATGTATTTTAATATTCAATATATTGAACTTAAAATTAAAAACATTGCTCTCAGGCAGGGACTGTTCTATTTTAAATCCTCATCGATCCGCGATAAGTAAATATCATAGCAATAAATCATGTAAGAAAATCTCTGTGCTGGAAGGAGAATTCGTAAAGAGAATAGGTGATCGAACCAAAACCGTTGGACGAGTTGGCCGCGAAGCGTCACTTGTGGCAACTCGTCTAACAAATTTTCCAGGCTTCTGTTTCGTTCAGAAATAAAACCGATTAATAATGGGAAACAAAGTTGACACTAACTTCTTTTATTTGTGAGTTTATATCAACATCCCCCTGAAGAATTCGCTTCGAGATTACCTTAGTTGTTTCCGGTAACCACCTTGTCGGTGACAGGCCGGTCACTTTTCACAAAGCTAGCCGCGTTGGAGCAGGTGCAGGCAGTGACGGTTTGGCTGCCGCGTGTCAGTGTGCCCAGGTAAGGTTCAGAGCCGTTATGAGCTGTCCAGCCTTCGAGGTTGAAACCCAGCAAACCCTCGGCCGGCATCCACTCACCATTGTACTTGCGGGCAATGTGGATATGGGTTCCAGTGCTTGCACCGCCTTCACAGGAAGGGTGCCCAATACGGTCGCCCTGTTCTAATTGCGCTCCGAACCGGGCGCGGCCTTTGGTTTCGATGTGCAGGTAAAAAACGTTCCAACCCGTCCTTTCATCGCCGTCACCATCCAAATCAAGCACCACCACACCGTTATCTGAACGCACAACCTTACCGGGCGCGACTGCGGTAGCCCAGATAGCGCTGGGTACACAGCCGCCGCGCACAGAGGGCGGCGCAAAATCCAGGGCAGCCAGTGGATCTCCGCTTCCCCATCCCGAATGCGGGCCGCTGGTCATTGCCCAGACTTCTCCCGGCTCGAAGGGCAGGATGAACTGGGGTTGTACCAGGCTGCCAGGAATATGGGATTCTTGATTCGCCCAGGGATCACCAAACAGTTCCTTATATAAATGAGCGAAACCTTCAGGAGCGGAAGCCAGCATATAATCTTCGTAATCAAAGATTGAGTTAAAGTAGTTGTGCAGAGCAACTGTCCCAGCGTTCTGCCAGGGATCTATTCGCTCAATACGCCCATCTTCAAAATAAAATTCCGTGAGCTGCATGGTCCGGTACTGGTAATAACCGTTATTCAGCAGGTTAGCTGCCCAGACCAACTGCAGGTAAACGCCTTTGTACTCCCATTCTGGATTGCCGAGCGGATAATCTTCCAATTCCGGGGGAATCTCAGTTAGAGAAAGGGCACCAGCCTGGTATTCCAATAGGGCTAGTAACAGGCGCGGGCTGACGCTGTAATTGCGCGCCACCAGGTCCACAATCTCAGCTCCCGTGCGAGTTTTTTTACCGGCGAAACCCTTGTGATTTTTCAACCAGCCGGGGTGTCCGGCGACGAATTCAACTGTATTAAAGTCTACCTGTGCAGGCCCATTGACAAACATGCTGTCAGGCAGAATCTGGTAAGGCGTGCCCCATAACGGAAGATAGTATACGGGGATTTTCATGGGCATACCAGGAGGCATGGTTGTGGCTGATTGGGGGATAAAAGAATTCGCCTCTAAAATCGCTTCAACGGAAGTATTAAATCGTGACGCCAGCAGCGGCAAGGTATCCCCGGATTGGGCGGTGTAATCGACCAGTTCTCCCGGAGAAAAACGGGGCCGCTTTGAGAAAGTTGTGATGCCAGATTCACTGGAGGAAAGCTGCAGTAAGGGGGGCGCGGATTGCATTTCCGGGGGCTGATCTTCGGCGATTAATCCCAATCCAGAGGACAGAGGCGCGCTTTGAGATCCGCAGGCGCTGAGGATCGCAGTGACAATCAGCAAAACGCCAAACCAGCTAAAGAATGAAGGATTGTTGTGCTTTCTGTTAATCAAATTTATCTTTCGGTTCACCCTCGTCCTGCCGTGTGTGGGAGGGGGTTATTTGGGTGGGTATAGGCGGGTTTCCATCCGCGGGTATCCATACCAGTGTGTCGTACGAGCCCCATGGATGGGCGACGACGGTCTGCTGGTCTTTGGTGAGGGTGCCTTCATACGGCGCTCTGCCGGCATGCACACGCCAGCCGCTTAGAATTAAAGGTAATGATCCATCTGCCGCAATCCACTCGCCATTATATTTGCGAGCAAAATGTAGATGTGTTCCAGTAGCAGGACCTCCTTCACAAGACGGGTGTCCGATCGGATCTCCTGCTTCGAGGTGGGCGCCTTCAGACACTTTTTCTTCGTCTCGAATATGCATATATAACAACGCCCAACCGGTGAACTCATTCATATCGCTTGCAGGATCACTTCCGGGATAGGCGCTGGAATCCAGGTCCTGAATTACATAGCCATCACCGGTCCTCGTTACAACGCCATCAGCCGCTGCAACCACCCAAGCGTGGGAGAATTCGCAGCCAGACCGTTTCGATGAAGGCGCAAAATCGAGCGCAGCCAGGGCTCCTTCCGTCTGCCAGGCTTTGTGCGGACCGCTGGTGTAGCTCCACACGTAACCGGGCTCAAAAGGCAGCTGCAGTTCAGGCGCCTCGAGTCCATCCGGGAAGAGCGGTCCTACCGCTTCTGAGCGGGAAAATGGATCTCCGAACATACGCTGGTAAAGGTTTAAAAAACCATATTGTTCATCGAGTGCTGTACGCCAGGAATCATCCACAGGAATCGTATCCTTCAAAGGCCGCTGCATGACGGGGATCTTTTGGATCGATTTTTGGGTCGCCAGGCTGGTGAAATAGTACAGAATTGCTACACTCCCGGCGTTTGAGTCCGGCGCAGGGCGTAAAATTATACCATTTGGGAGCCGGATCTCAGTTAATGAGCCCGAACGCCATCCATAATAGCCTTTTGACAATTCATTGGCAGCCCAGCCAAGTTGCCCATACAACCATTGATGTTCATACTGCTCCACACCGAGCACATAGCCTTCCGCCAGTTTTCCGGTAGAATCGCCCAGAATACATCCGCACTCATATTCCATTAATGCCAGCAGCAGACGCGGATTGATCGAATTTTCCAGGGCGATACGGGTAACGATATCCGCAGCCGGGGTCCATGAAGTTGTTCCGAGATATTCTCGATGCTGGGCGAGGTAGCCATCGGTTTTACCCAGGTATTGGGACACATCGAAATCCGCCGCCGAAGGACCGTAAACAACCTCGCTGTCAGGCATAAACCGGGGCATTTTTATAAGTTCGTGATTAGCGCGCATCTCCTCTACTCGCGGAGGCAGCAGCAGCAGTTGTCCAGGCGTGAGCAAACCATCCTCCTGGAGTAGGTAAGGTGAGCTAATTTCATCCGGATGGAGGCCGAATCGGGATGCCACAGCCTTCAACGAATCGCCGGGTTGGGTGTAGTAGCGTATGGGCGGATGGGCTGGCTGTGGGTACTCACCCTCGCTGTGCAGAACCGCGCTTCGGTAATCGCGAAGAGGGTATTTTTCGGCGAAGCGATCCCCCGCCTGATGAAGTGTGTATTGTCCAAAGGATCGGTATCCCATCCGGTATTTAAGTTGTCGCAATCCCAACTTATAATCAACAGATGCCAAAACGGAATGGGGAAAATAGAAACCCCAAAAGAAACTGCATACTATTGTGAGTGTAAAACTGGTCAGAATGAGGTATGTTTTGGTTCTTAATGCGTTATGGATCATCGTCGCCGCGGGTAACAAACGATTTGGCGTTGCTGCAAGTACAGGCAGTCACGGTTTCACCTTTTCTGGTGAGCGTGCCTTTGTACGCTTCCTCTCCATTATGGGCGATCCAGCCGCCAAGGTTGAAGGGCAGCGGACCGTCAGCTGGTACCCACTCGCCGTTAAATTTACGAGCAAAATGTAAATGAGTTCCGGTCGAGAAGCCGCCTTCACAGGATGGATGGCCTAGCTTGTCGCCGGTCGCAACCCATGTGTCAACGGGGATACGGTCATCACTGGCTACGTGTAAGTATACCAGTACCCAGCCGGTTTGTTCGTGACCATCGCCGTCTAAATCCACGACCACTAAACCGGGACCGGTGCGAACGACCAGTCCGTCAGAAGCGGCCAGCACCCAGGCACCCGATTCCACGCAGCCCGAAGTCTGGATACCGGGACCAAAATCTAATGCAGCATAGGCGCCGTCATGTTCCCAGGCGCCGTGAGGCCCACCGGTAAGGCTCCAGGTCCAGTTGCGCTCAAAAGGCAGTATGAGCGGCGGCTGGTGGGCTGCGATGGGAAACAGCGGCTCGACCGAAGCAGCCCGCTGCCAGGGATCGCCGAACATGCGCTTATGAAGGGCTATAACACCATCCGGGGAATACAAAACATCCTGCCATTCTTGATAATCATACAGCTGGGCGAAATAATACTGCAGAGCAGCGGTTCCCGCGTTTAAGTCCGGAGCTAACCGGGCAATTGTGCCGTCTTTGAATGTGATTTCTGTTAAGCGTCCCTCGCGATAGGCATAATAGCCGGTTGAGAGCTGGTTAACTGTCCACACAAGCTGGTTGTACAGGTACCTCTCGGTGGGAATTTGAACGCCCAGAGGGTAATCGATTTCTGCCTGGTTGGCGGGCTGACCATAAACCCAGCCGCTGTGAAATTCGAGCAGGGCTAACAACAAACGCGGATTTATCGAGTTTTCTATGGCAGCCTGCAAAACCGTCTCAGCGCCGTACAGGGTGCCTGTGTCTTTTGTATAGTCATTATGCTGGTTGAGGAAACCTCCGGCTTGATTTACAAAGCGCTCGATATCGAAGCTGACTGTTGAAGGTGAAAAGACAACTTCACTATCCGGCAGCAGCTTTTCTGATGTGGTTGTGTCACCCAAATTGCGCGGAATGACCAGCAGTTGATTCGGATTGATGAAACCAGTTTCAGGTATAGGTTCATTGGAAATGATCTCGGATGGTTTCACATTAAATCGTACCGCAACCACCGGTAAGGTGTCCGCGGCTTGAGTGTAGTACAGGATAGAGGCTGTTTCGACGGTTTCTATATCAACAGAAGGATTGGTGTCGCCGAAATTGGACGCTCCAGCGCTTTCGTTTAGCGGCAGCTCGCTTTCCTCTTCGTACGGTGTATAGGTGGGGCTGATTCCGGCTCCGATATTGGCTGGATCTTCGGCAGGCTTTTGCGTGGTTTGCGATTCAGGGTTTAGCTGGGTAGTTGGGGTGGAAAGGATAATCTCTTCAATGGGAATAGCTGGCGAATCATAAGAGGCGGAAAACGACTTGGGGGGTATCCAATACCCGCTGGCGGTAGCGCACGCCGTGCATACAAATGCTGTGCATATAAATGCTGCGCATAAACCTGCCAGCAGCCGGGCTGATAGTCCAGGGTGGATATGTTTCATGCGAATTCAAGTCAACGCGTGACAATATTATCTGGGGATCGTCCGGCGTATGCTTCCACCTGCTTGCGACCGCGTTTCAGATAACCATCATACTCCGAGCCAGTGCCGACGGTGATCCAGCGATCGAGCACGAAAGGTACCTCTTGGTCAGCCGGGATCCACTCCCCATTATAACGCCTGGCGATGTGGACATGCGTTCCGGATGAAATCCCGCCCTCGCAAGAAGGATGTCCTATCGGTTGATTGGCTGAAAGATATGTCCCTGGTTCAACCCGATCGCGTTCTGCGATGTGCATATACAGGATAACCCAACCGGTTTGTTCGAGACCATCGCCATCCAGGTCCTGAATCACCGCTCCATCCCCTGCGCGAGTGATCAGCCCATCCGCAGCAGACAATACATAGGCATCGCTCTTTATGCAGCCTACATCCTCGCCGGGCGGGGCAAAGTCCAGGGCAGCCCAGGCGGATCCGTCGCCCCATGCGCTGTGCGGTCCGCCTGTGTAACTCCATTCTTCACTTTCCGCAAACGGCAAATTCATAGGAGGCTGGATCAAATTTGCAGTATCCACAGGTTCGCCTTCGTAGCCAAACGGGTTCCCAAAGAGGGCGCTGTACGTTGCGTGCAGCCCATCCGGAGATACCGCGCTTTCCCAGGCGTTCCGGCCGAGCAGAGTGGAGAACAGATGCTGCACTCCAGCAGTGCCCGCATTGACTGTCGGCGAGGCGATCAGGATCGTGCCATCAACCAGCGACCAGGCTCCAATGCCGTTAACCCGCCACAGGTAGAAACCGCGGTTCAGGTTGTTAGCGGCGTAAGCCAGCTGTAAATATAATCCCTTACGCTGCTCGTTTTCCAATCCGATCGGATAATCGCGCTGATTTTTCTCGATATCGGAATTGGTGACCCAACCACTCTGGTGCTCCAGCACGGACAGCAGCAAGCGCGGGTTGACTGAAAAATCCTGCGCGATGCGCGTAACGATTTGGACACCCGAGAGCGGAACTTCATTTACTTCTTCTTCGTAGTTGGCCAGGTATCCGCCCTTGCTCAGAATAAATTCTTCGACGTTGAAGTTTGCGGTGGTTGGGCCGTAAATCAGCTCTGAATCGGGGATGATCTTAAAATCAGGCGAGTTGCCGTCTGGTGTGGGAGGAGGAATGGAGATCTGCTGGCCGATGTCGAGCTGGTTGGGGTCATCGATATCGTTGTACTCCCCCAAATACTCCCAGGTTATTCCGAACTGCCGGGCAATATTGCCTAGGGTGTCGCCGCTTTCGATGAAATACTCGATGGGATCGGCGCGCAGTGTGGGCAGTACGCGCGGCTGGTCTGGGGTAGGAGTCAGGACAGGTCCGCTGGGGGTCGCGGCGGGAGAGTCGCTTTCTGAATTAACGGCTGGCGGCATTCCCTGGGCGGCCTGGGCAGCTTGTACAGAACCGGTTTTCGGTGAAGACTTTAAATTTGTAACGCTCCATAAAGGGGTTTCGTCATCCTTGACGGTGCGGGCGCATGCCAGGGAAGCCAAAAGTAATATCGAGAGCGCTAAGAATGCATAACTTAAGTTACGGCGAGCGGAATGTTTTGTCATGGAGAAGTCCAATTCACTTTACAGTTAAATGGAGGCATACACTTTTTTGGAATAGTTGCAAGTTGTGGGCCATAAAAATCAAGGGATAAGGAGAATAATCCTCTAGCCAACAACATGAGACTCTTACCAACAGAAACACAACGCGTTGGGAATATTATGAACCAGATCAAATTGCGTGTGGTGATTTTTTTTACTGAATAGGATATTGGATGATTCTGATGAGACCGTAGGCTAAAATCGACAAACTGAACAACAGCATGATTAAACGGCTGGGTATAGAATTAAGACGCGATTGAATACCGGCTAAGAAGAGCACGGATGCCAGGATTACAGTATTAAAGATGTAATTGTCGCCGATCTGGTTAGCGGCCTCTCCTTCTTTAAATTTGATTTCTGCTTCCTCCTCAAGACGAATTGCCTCGTCTGCCTCAACCACATTGTATTCAGCCATTACAAAAGGGCTCTTCGGGGCATCAGGATTATTCCTTGGTTGGGTGGCAATCCAAGCTTCAAATGCAGGCATAAATTCTGGACGAAAACGTTCCTGGTAAAAATTCGCCAGTTCCTGCTGGTCCTGGCCGTAGGCATTGATCCAATTGGTGAATAAACCAATATCAACTTGCATAATTTGTCCAGCCCTGGTGGAAGCCCGCGTGGACTCGGTTCTCAACGCGCCAGCTTGACTGTAGGATGTGGACTGCACACCTCCCCAGCGGGCTGCCTGATAGCCGCTCCAGGCGGTAGCGACGGTGGCCAGAGCAAGAATGATGGAAGCAATCAACTCGGCAAGAGGTTCCCAGCGATCGAATCTGGTAGGCAAATCAATAAATGAGCCAGGACGGGCTTGATCTTCTGGCAAGCTGCTAAATCCAGGTTCCTCGTGTTCAACTTTAGCACTTTGATGAAGCGGTTTATCATTTTCCGACATGGTCCAATGATCTCCTTGGTTGGTTTAGATATTGATTATAAATGAATTTGTGTTTAATAAATATAGATAAACACGCAAGCGTATCCGATTTTTTCTTGGAATGAAGTGAGCGTACTTGTTAACGGATTTGTAGGGTCTTTATGGCATTTTTCTCACATAAATTATGGTATTATGGTAATAAGTTAGGATTTTGAATTTTGTTACCTATTAGTCTATAAACAATATCGGAGCAGGAATTATTTCCAGCGTAAAATCGATATAGTTGAATAAGTTCAGGTAAAAGAAATGTTTGGGGTGGAAGTTCTTGATCGACATCATTGCTTCATCGAGGCTAAAAATAATAATTGCGTGCCAGTTATCAACCGCGGATTGATAAGCATCTTAACCGCTGTGTTCTATTCGTGCGCACCCGGAAATCCCAGTAAACCATCAAAATCAATTGATGACTTTGATGGCGCGATACTTTTCCAAACCGTTCAGTTTTTCGCAGCTAAAATCGGCTGCTTTGTAAATCCGAATAAACTCCACCCGGTAATGAACATCATGGTGGGTATCAACGAATAATTTGTTAAAAATAACAAGGAGGCAACGCCTATGTAAGAAGATTGATATCTATCCGCCTTAGAAGGAATGGCTCTTGTTATCAACAAAATTGATTTCAAACATGGAGAGAGCACAAATAACATATTCAACGAGCATGTGATCTATAAAAATACTTGCTCAGCGTTTTACCCTAGGAGGATAACCATGAACCCGAATCGAATTTTCAGACAAGCGGCTGTTGTGCTGTCTTTGATCGTAATAGCAATGATCCTGATATCGCCTTCGGCGACCCAGTCTGCCACGGAAGCGCCTGCCCAACCCCCGGTAATCATCGATGTTGAAATCTCGCTCCACAAGACCACAGTCCCTGCAGCTGACCGGACAAAGTACGAGAACATCATCAAATACTTTGCGGACGCGATCTTCGAGGCTTCGGAAGGCGAGAATAAAATCGGGAAGGTGACTTTTTACCTGGGAGGCACATGTGCAGATAAAGCGGATGTGGTGTGGACTGCCAGCTGCCATCCCAGTGGTGATATATCTGGAAGGGGAGTAAACGGGCTTTTCATAAATTTCTGTGATGTATTTTCACCGGTCGACTTCTTAGCGAACGATTGGGGACATCAAGGAGGTGGTTACACGCTCGGTCACGAATGGGGGCATTATTATTACTCGATGTATGACGAGTACGCTGAAGCCTATACACCCTGTTATTTTCCAAACGCTGGAGATGATCCTGTCCCGGACGCGGTTATGAATGACCAATGGGATGCAAGAGGCGGAAACTACGAATGGTTAAATTTCTCTACTGCCAACAGCTACCAAATGGGGGGTGGAGGTACGAGGGATACAGCCCAGTGGCGGGTTTACGGCGCCGATTGTTGGACAACCCTGGCTCGACCTGTAGCGTCGGATCCGGCTCCTTGTTTCCCGGGTCTACCAGCGCGAATACACCACCCGGAACTGGCGGCAGTGGCACCAGCGGCCGGTTCAGACCCAAATATTGACTTGCCTGACACTGACGCACGCAGCGACCTGGAAATCGTGTGGGGCAGCTGCCAGACCGCTTACCAGATCGTGATCGACAGATCAGGCAGCATGACAGGTAGTAAGCTGCCGAATGTCAAAGCAGCGGCTAAAATGTTGGTAGATTTAGCCCCATTAGGCTACTCAACCATCGGGGTTATCTCTTACAATCACAATGTTACGGTTGAGCATCCATTGACCCCTATCAACAGTACGGGGGATAAAACCACTATAAAAGATAAAATCGATTTAATTTCACTTGGAGGCAATACCGCCATCGGTGATGCGGCTCAAAAAGCGCACGATGATTTAGTAGCCGCGCCTGGTTTAGGCAGCTACAATAAGACCGTTTACCTTCTGTCTGATGGTAGAAACACCGCCGGTAGTAATCCCTTGAGTGTTATCCCTTCCTACCAGTCTTCCAAGATACCTATTTATGCTTTCGCGTATGGTTCAGATGCAGATACGACCTTGATGCAGAAGTTAGCCACGGACACAGACGGGGAGTACTATTTCTCACCCACCTCCCTGGCTGATATCACCAACGCATTCCAGGATGCCAACCTGCAATCTTCGCCCACGGTTGGGATATCGAAAGGTAAAGTTGAAACTGCAAGTATTTTAGGGCCAAAAGCACCTGATGCTGAAACAGTTTCTTTTAGGATTGACTCAACTCTAGGTCATTTTGATGTTGTGGTTGTATTTACGGGTAAGTTGGATGATATGGAATTTAGCGTGAGAAGCCCTTACCCTTATAACACATATGAAAATCTCTTTTGCACCCAAGATGAACCTTTCCAAGTGAAAGAAAGATTATGTCATTACGGACATGACATTAACTCAATGGATGATATTGGTCTTTGGGATTTGATTTACTACAAAGCTGGTGAGGGGGAGACAATTTTTGATTACTATGTCACCGGCTATCCTAATCCTGACCAACCTCCTGAAAAGCGGTTCAGCTACACTGCTTCCGTGACTGCATTTCCATATCCTTTAAAGATGCTGAGCGCATTTCCAGAGAATTTTATTAAACTCCCTCAGCCAGTTAAACTGGTGGCTGTACTGGCAAAAGACCTACCAATTAATGGGGCTGAGGCAATTGCAACGATCACTTATCAAGATGGAACCACGGAACAACTTGAATTGCTGGACAACGGTATCCTTCCAGACGCTGTAATGAATGACGGGCAGTACACCGGTGTATTTTATCCAGAGGTGATTGGTGCATATAATGTATCCGTGCAGTTCACTGCTTTTTCCGGTTCGGCCGCGATGACCAAAATTGGCCGCATCCCAGCCCAGCGTGAGGATGGGAAGCCATCCCTGCCTGAACCGGATATTCCGGTATCGGACAGCTTTGAACGCAATGCGAGCATACAGGTAAACGTCCTGGATTATGACAAGATTTACCTGCCGCTGGTTGAAAACAAATAAAATATATTGAATAAAACAAGCAGATAGTAAAGGGGACTGCCTCTTTCTTACGGCAGTCCCTTAACTGTTTATCTGGACCTGTCACGTTGAAAAAATTTTTTCCAAGATTTGTAAATCAATTTAAATTTGGAATCCGCCAGGAAATAAGGGCACGAATAGGTAATTGTAGTCCTGCAGGTGGTGAAGGTGAATTTGATGAGAGTATAATAGGCGCGGTCTACTGTTTTCGGTATTATTTTACGGCAGAAAAATTATTCCATATTCCAATGAGGATTTTATGAACGACAAACTGGTCGAATGTGTAGCCAATTATTCAGAAGCGCGCCGCCCGCAGGTGGTGGAGGAAATTAAAGCTGCCATCAAATCTGTACCGGATGTTATCCTGCTTGACCAGCACTCAGACGAAGATCACAACCGCACCGTTTTGACATTCGTTGGTCCACCAGGGCAGATTGAAGAGGCGGCTTTCCTCAGTATAAAGACCGCTGCAAAATTGATCAATCTGGACGAGCATCAAGGCGAACACCCGCGCCTCGGCGCGGCGGATGTAGTTCCGTTTGTGCCAATCTCTGGAGTCAGCATGCAAGAGTGCGTGGAGATTGCACAGAATCTGGGACAGCAAGTGGGTGAAGA